>WNGL01000667.1_pt1 | contig 40792 bp, 36 predicted proteins | sample 5400591 | NCBI WGS metagenome assembly WNGL01 (sample SAMN13153377, study PRJNA577476) | soil metagenome | isolation source: 80 cm soil or saprolite under Garry oak tree replicate 1 | place: USA:California | collected 2016-06-15
GGATAGATCTTGTAGCCGCCGCGGATGATCAGTTCGTTGCGGCGACCCATGATCCTGACGTAGCCGTCCTCGTCCACGATCGCGAGGTCGCCCGTCAGGAAGTATCCCTCGGTGGTGAGCGACCGCGACGTCTCGCCGGGCATCCGGTAGTAGCCCAGCATGACGTTCGGTCCCTTCACCGCCAGCTCACCCACCGCCTCGGGGCCGTGGAGGAGGCCGCTCTTCAGGTCCACGACTTTCACGTCCACCCCGGCGATGGCCCGGCCGGCCGTATGCGTCCGCCGCTCCGCAGAGTCCTCGAAGCGGGTGACCGTCACCGTGGGCCCCGTTTCCGTCAGCCCATAGGCGATCTGGACATCGCACCACTGCCGGATTCGCTCCGCTAGATCCGGGGAGACCGGGCTCCCCGCGACCAGTCCCGAGCGGCAGCTGGTCGGCTTGGACTCCTCGAACGAGGGATCGCGCATGAGGAGCTCGAACATCGTGGGGACGCCGTGCACCATGGTGAGCCGCTCGCGCCGGATGAGGTCCAGCGCGCGGGGCGGGTCGAAGCGCTCTTGCAACACCAGTGTCGCACCAGCCGTGACCGTGACGGCTACCACGTGCACGCCGAAGATCGTGAACAGCGGAACGCCGCCGAGCACGCGATCGTCGCCGCTATGGCGCAGCGCCTCCGCCGCAGCGTGGGCCGTCATGAGAAGGTTGTGATGAGACAGGGCCACGCCCTTTGGCTTCCCCATGGTCCCCGACGTGTAGAGAATAGCGAGCGGCTGGTCGGCCGCGTCGGCTGCCGGGGTCGGCGTGGCGTGCGCTGGCACCTTCGACACCAGGTCTCCATAGCGATACACCCGGTCGTCCAGCCAGCGATCGGAGTCTCCCACGAGGATCAGCGCGCGCAGCTCCGGCAGGTCAGGCAACACCTCGTCGTACAGTTCCACGAAATCCGCCCCGTCGTACGCCTCGGGAACGAGCGCCGCCCGCACGCCGGCGTGGCGCAGCTGATACTTCAGCTCGTGGAACGTGAGCGACGGGTCGAGCGGGACCAGCACGACGCCGCCGTACGCCGCGGCGAGGAACGCGACTACCCACTCCGGCCAGTTCGGCAGGTTGACCGCCAGCCGGTCCCCAGGTTGGACCCCGAGGCCAGCGAGCGCTTCAGACAGGGCCACCGCCTCCCGTTCGACCTGCGCATAGGTCATCCGGCGCGACCCGAATACCACAAACTCCCGGTCCGGATGCTCCTTCGCCCGCTGGGCGAAGAGCGCCGCCAGATGGCCTGTCACCACGTCCGCCGCGTCCTCCACAACATTGTGAGCCTTTGAAACTAAACAACTTGCAGTGAAAGTGATAGGCCGGCGCCCGGCCCTCGGCGCCCGGCCCTATTCCCCCAGGACCTTGAGGATCACCCGCTTCCTGCGTTGCCCGTCCCACTCGCCGTAGAACACCCGCTGCCAGGGGCCGAGGTCGAGCTTGCCGGCGGTGATCGGCACGATCACCTCATGACCGATGGTGAGGCTCCGGAGGTGGGCGGCGGCGTTGTCCTCTCCTGTCTCGTTGTGCCGGTAACGGCCGGGATCCCACGGCGCGATCGTGGAGTCCAGCCACTGCAGGATGTCCGACCAGAGCCCGGATTCATGGTCGTTGACGAAGACCGACGCGGTGATGTGCATGGCGCTCACGAGCGCCAGCCCCTCCGCGACCCCGCTGTGGCGCACTTGCTCCGCGACTTGATCGGTGATGTCGATGATTTCCTGCCGCTGCTTCGTGTTGAACCAGAGGTAGTGAGTATGTGCCTTCATCGGAGCTCCTCAATCGGGGGAGAGGGGAGAAGGGAGAGGTACTGGTCGGTGACCTGGAGAGAACCTCTCCCCTCTCCCCTCTCCCGGCTTTGACCGTGTCGAATTGTCGCACCCGGGCCTTTTCCCTAGATTGGTGCCAACAATATGCCACTCCCATTCCGGCAGCGGATCTTCGTGATCCTCGTGGCGCTGACGGCGGTGCCGACTGCCCTGGCCGTGGTGGGCTGGGCGCTCGCGGTGCGCACGGTGGCGCCGTCGGCGGGGGCGCGGGTGGCGCTCGAAGAGGTGGCCGCCTCGGCGCGGCAGATGCTCGATCAGATGGACACCACGCACCTCGCTCCGTCGGAGCGGGCGGCGCTGCGGCAGCATCTCGAGCGGCTCTCGAGCTCGGTGAGCCTTGCGCGCCGCGCCGAGACGTACCTGCGCTATTACGCGGGCGGGTTCGCCGCGGTCGTGATCGTGTTCGGCTCGCTCGCGTTGATCGTGGCCGTGCGGCTCGCGGGGCACCTCTCCCGCCAGCTGTCGCGGCCAATCGATGAGCTGGTGGGCTGGACACGGCTGATCCGCCGCCGCACGCCGCTCCCGGCCGGGCCGCCCACGCGGGGGGCGCCGGAGTTCGAGGCGCTGCGCCAGGCACTGCGCGAGCTCGCCACCGCGCTCGACGCGGCGCGGGTCAAGGAGCTCGAGGCCGAGCGGCTGCGCGCCTTCCGCGAAGTGGCGCGCCGCGTGGCGCACGAGATCAAGAACCCGCTCACGTCGATGCGGATCGCGGTGGACCAGCTCAGTCGCACGGTCGGGCAGGCGGACGGTCGGACGACCACGGCGGTGGAGGTGTTGGAGGATGAGACCAGGCGTCTGGAGCGGCTCGCCAAGGAGTTCTCGGAGTTCGGGCGGCTCCCCGAGGGCCCGAAGAGCGAGATCGACCTGGTGGACCTGTTGATGGATTTGGGGCGGAGCGCGGTGCCGAGCGCGGTCGAGGTCGTGGTGCGGTCGAACGGCGGGTCGTGTAAGCTGCTGGGCCACTACGAGCCGCTGCGGCGGGCGTTTTCCAACCTGCTGCGCAACGCGGCGGAGGCGATGGGCGGCCGGGGAACGATCGACGTGGCCCTGAGCCGCGATGGCCCGGGCATGGTCGTGACCATCGCGGACCACGGGCCCGGGATTTCCGACGAGCTGCGGCACCGCGTGTTCGAGCCGTACTTCACCACCAAAGCGGACGGCACGGGGCTGGGGCTCGCGTTGGTGCGGCAGACCGTCGAGGCCCACAACGGCACCATCACCGTGTCGGAGACGGCGGGAGGCGGCGCCACCTTCTCCATCGTGCTCTCCACGACATGAGCCCGCGCATCCTGCTGGTCGACGACGAGCCGAACATCCGCAAGATGGTCGGCGCCCTGCTGCAGTCGGAGGGCTTCGAGACGGCCGAGGCGCCGAACGGCGCCGCGGCGCTCGCGGCGGTGGAGCGCGACACTCCGGACGCGGTCCTGCTCGACCTGATGATGCCCGGTGGGCCCGACGGCCTGGCCACGCTCGAGCACCTGAAGCGCGTCGCCCCGCACGTGCCGGTCGTGATGATGAGCGGCAAGGCGAGTCTCACGGACGCGGTCCGCGCGACGAAACTCGGGGCCTTCCAGTTCCTCGAGAAGCCCCTCACGCCCGAGGGCGTGCTGACGACGCTGCGCGCGGCGCTCGAGCTGTCGCGCACGCTCGCCGAGAACCGGCGGCTGCACGAGGCGCTGGGGCACTCGGACCCGCTGGTGGGGGTGAGTAAGGCGATGGAGGAGCTGCGCGCCCTCATCACGCGCGTCGCCCCGACGGAAGTGCGCGTGCTGATCACGGGTGAGTCGGGCACCGGGAAGGAGCTGGTGGCGTCGGCCATCCACCGCCAGAGCGCGCGGGCGGGGAAGCCGTTCGTGTGCGTGAACTCCGCCGCGATTCCCAAGGATCTGGTCGAGTCGGAGATGTTCGGCCACGAACGGGGGGCGTTCACAGGGGCGGCCGAGCGCCGCGCGGGGCGCTTCGAGCTCGCCGACGGCGGAACCCTGCTCCTGGACGAGGTGGGCGATCTGGGGCCCGAGGCCCAGGCGAAGCTGCTGCGCGTCCTCGAGAGCGGGGTGATCGAGCGACTGGGCGGCGAGAAACCGATCACGGTGGACGTGCGCGTGATCGCGGCGACCAACAAGGACCTGAGCCGGGCGACGCAGCAGGGGCGGTTCCGCGAGGACCTGTTGTTCCGCCTCAACGTGCTGCCGATCCACATCCCGCCGCTCCGCGAGCGGCCCGAGGACGTGCCGCCCCTGGTGCAGCACTTCGCGGCGCGGCAGGCGGCGCGCCTGGGCCGTGGGGTGCGGCTCGATGCGGGCGCGGTGCAGCTGCTCGCGGCGTATCCGTGGCCCGGCAACGTACGCGAACTCGCGAATCTCCTAGAACGGCTGGCCATCCTCGCGACCGGCGACACGATCACCGCGGACGACGTGACCCGTGTGGTGCCGCAAGACGGCGCCCCAGCGCCGCCCCCGGAGGGGTGGACCGACGTGGCGTTGTCGGACGCGCTCGACCAGTTCGAGCGCACGCTCATCGCGCGGGCGCTTTCCGCGGCGCGGGGCAACGTGGCCGAGGCCGCCCGCAAGCTGGCGACGGACCGCGCCAACCTCTATCGCCGCATGCGGCGGCTCGGCCTCGAGCCGCCGCGAACCGTGGCGGGATGACACGGACCGTGCGTCGCCGGGCCGCGTGCTCGCCCGTCGCGACGCGCGCCGCCGTCGCGCCGCAGGCGGCACGGCCCATGCACCGGCGTCCCGCAGCCTCAACCAGGACTCCCCCTATGCGCGCGCTCGTCGTCACCGTTCTCTGCGCCCTTGGCCCGGCGGTCGCCGCTGCGCAGGACACGGCGATCGTCATCCAACCCGACAGCGGCGGCGTCATGGTCCAGCCGCAGGAGCTGCCCCGGCTCGTGGCGGAGGAGGCGATCCGGCTCTACAACGCCCCCACCAGCACCCGGCTCGTGGGGCGCTCGCGCCTGCCGCGGGGCAACGAATGGCGCGGCGACGTGGCGGTACGGAACGGCGCGGTGTGGGTGGGCGGCCGCGTCCAGGGCACGGTGCTCGTGATCAACGGCGACGCGGTGCTCGACTCCGCCGCGGCGATCACCGGGGACCTGATCGTGATCGGCGGTACGGTGAGGCGGGCGCCGGGCGCGACAGTCGGCGGGGAAGTGCGCATCTACCGCGAGCCGCTCGCCTACCGGATCGCCGGCGACGAGATCGCGTTGGCCCCCCCCTCCCCGAACCCCCGCCGCTGGCTCCGCAATCTCGGAGTGGAGAAGTCGTGGGGCACGGCGGATTCGCGCTCGTCGCTCACGCTCGCCACCGGCGGCACGTTCAATCGCGTGGAGGGGCTGCCGGTGGTGTTCGGGCCGGTGTTCGACTGGAAGCTCCGGGAGAACGTGCGGTTCCGGGTGGACGCGCTGGGCGTGTTTCGCACGGCGGGAGATTTCACCGACAAGCGCAGCGACTTGGGCTACCTGCTGCGCACCGAGCTGCGGTCGGGCGAGGTGCCGGCCTACGGCGTCGAGTTCCGCGCGTACGACGTGGTCGCGCCGGTGGAGGACTGGGGGTTGCACAACGCCGAGATCGGGTGGGAGGCGTTCCTGTTCCAGCGCGACTATCGTGACTACTACCTCAACAAGGGCGTGGCGGGGCGCGCCTCCGTGCAGCCGGAGCGGCCGGTGAGCTTCGCCCTGGAGGTGCGGCGCGAGTGGCAGACGAGCGTGGCCGCGCGCGACCCCTGGACCGTGTTCCGCAACGACCAGGCGTGGCGCTCGAACCCGCCCGTCGACGACGGGCATTACACGACGGTGAGCGCCCTGGTGACGCTGGACACGCGGAACGACCGCGCCGAGCCGACCGCCGGCTGGTATCTGCGCGCACGGTTCGAGAACGCGCGCTCGAAGGACGTGACCCCGCAGACCGGCGTGCCCACCGCCGTGCGCGCCCCCATCCCCACGGACGGCTCTTACCAGTTCAGCCGCGTCTTCTTCGACTTCCGCCGCTACACGCGCGTCAGCCCGTCGGGCCGCGTCAACCTGCGTGTGCTCGCAGGCGGCTGGATCGGCGGCGACCCGCTGCCGCTGCAGCAGCGGCTGTCGATCGGCGGCGCCGACCCCCTCGTCGGCTACGGTTTCCGGCACAGCGCCTGCAACGGGGACATCCTCGATCCCGCGTTCGCGGGCAGCCGGGTGGCGGCGTGCGATCGCGTGATCCTCACGCAGGTCGAGTACCGCGGCCACATCGCGCTGCACTGGAGCTACAACTCGTCGCGGCCCGAAGACGAGCAGGCCAAGTCGCTCTTCACGCTCCAGGGACCGGACCTGGTGGTGCTGGGGGACGCGGGCCAAGCGTGGCTCGTGGGCAGCGGGCCGGGTCGGCTACCCAGCGACCGGTTGCCCACGCTCGGGAGCTGGCTGGCCAATCTGGGGCTGGGGATCGATTGGGGCGGGTTCGGCCTGTACGTGGCCAAGGCGGTGACGGCGGGCGAGCCCTTGCGATTCACGCTGCGACTCGACCACCGCTTCTGAGGTGAGGCCGGGGCTCGCTCTCCTGGCCTGGCTGGGCGGCGCGGCGGCGGTCTCCCCGGCCGCTGCGCAGGCGCCCGCGTTGACGGTCACGCTCCAGAGCGAGATCCCCCGCATCCAGACCACGGGGCTCCTCACCGACGGGAAGTTCGCCGGCCTGATGCGCTCGGGCTTCCCCCTCCGCCTGCACTACCGGCTCGAGCTGTGGCGCAGCCGCTCCGGCTGGTTCGACCAGTTCGTGAGCGAGGCCTCCTGGGACGCGGTCGCCCGGCACGACCCGCTCGCCGACGATTTCGTCCTGATCCGCACGGGCGGCAGCCTCACCCGCTACCTCACGCCCGACGAGCTGGAGCGCGCGCTCGAGATTCCTTACAAGGTGAACCTCCGGGCCAGGAGTGCGGGGAAGTTCTACTTCCTCTGCCGGCTCGAAGTGACGACGCTGAACGATACAGACCTGGAAGAGCTGACCCGCTGGCTCAAGGGTGACGTGAGTCCCGCCGTGTCGGGGGATGGGAATCTGGGGAGCGCGCTGGCCCGGGGCGCGCAACGGTTGCTGGTACGGATCGCGGGCCTGCCGCGCCTCACCCTCGAGGCGCGCTCAGAGACGCTCATCCGGGAGGAGCAGCCATAGCACGAGAGCCCCTGGCCTACAGCGCCTCCAACGTCGCCAGCACTTCGCTCCCGTAGAACAGCCGGATGTATTTCGACTGGATCGACGTGAGGCGGCGCACCGCCCAGGCCAGGTGCACGAAGTGCGGCTCGAACGGTGGCCGCAGGGGGTGCATGCCCGCTTCTTCCGGCAGCAGGTTCCCCTTCCGCGTGTTGCAACTCGAGCACGCCGTGAGCACGTTCGTCCAGGCGTTCGTCCCGCCGCGCGACAGCGGCACCAGGTGGTCGCGTGTGAGGCACTCGCGGTGCCGCAGCTCCTGCTGACTGCGCCCGCAGAACTGGCAACGGTAGTTGTCGCGGGCGAAGAGGAAGGTGTTGGTGACCTGGCGACGGAAGCGGCGGGGAACGTGGACGAACTTGACGAGGCGGATGACGGAGGGGCGCGGGATCGCAAGTCGCTCGCTCCGTACGACGGACCCGTCCGCTTCGACGATCTCCGCCTTGTGGTCGATCACGAGCCTGAGCGCCCGGCGCACGGGCACCATGGTCAAGGGCTCGAATGACGCGTTGAGCGCGAGGCAGCGCAAACCAACTCCCCCCGTGAAAAAGCGGCCGTCTCGCTCGGATGGAACGAGACGGCCACATATGCTACTCAACCGGCTAACGCGAGGCAAGACCTTAGGTTAAGCCCTGCAGCGCCTCCAGCTGCTCCGCCACGGACTTACGCGAGGCCCCGCCGGGGGTTGCGCGTCCTTCCACGCTGTCCTCCCACGTTCCGAGTTGCGCGAGCGCGGCGCCCAGGGCGGGGTGGATGCCGACCGCCACCGCCGCGGGCACGCGGTCGAGCGGCACACCGGAGCGCTCGGCCTCGCGCACCAGCCGGCCCACGAGCCGGTGACTCTCGCGGAAGGGCACGCCGGCCTCGACCAGGAGGTCGGCGAGGTCGGTGGCACGGAGCGACGCGTCCAGCGCCGCCCGCATCCGCTCGGCGTCGACCGTCATCGCCGCGATCGCGCCGGTCACCGCGGGGAGCACGAGGGCGAGGGTATCGACGGCGTCGAACAGCAGCGCCTTGTCTTCTTGCAGGTCCTTGTTGTAGCCCGCGGGAATGCCCTTGAGCGTGGTGAGGAGCGCCACGAGATCGCCGAGCAGGCGGCCGGCCTTGGCGCGGGCAAGCTCGAACACGTCGGGGTTGCGCTTCTGCGGCAGCAGGCTCGACCCGGTGCTGAAGTCGTCCGAGAGGCGCACGAATCCGAACTCGGCGCTCGTGTAGAGCACGAGCTCGGCCGCGAGCCGCGAGAGGTGGGTCCCCACGAGCGCGAGCGCGAACAGCACGTCGGCGACGAAGTCGCGGTCGCCCGTCGCGTCGAGAGCGTTCGCAGAGACCGAGCGAAAACCGAGTGCCTCTTTGAGCAGCACTCGATCGACGGCAAACGCCGATCCCGCGAGCGCTCCGGACCCGAGCGGCAACTCCGCGACCCGACGCCGCGCGTCGGCGAGGCGCTGGCGGTCGCGTACCAGCGGCCAGGCGTGCGCCAGCAACACGTACGCCCAGCGCACGGGTTGGGCCCGCTGGCCGTGCGTGTACCCCGGCAGCAGGACGTCGACCGCCTCACGCGCGCGCGCCACGAGCGCACGTTGCAGCGCGGCGAGGTCACGGTCGAGCTGATCGATTGCGTCCGACGTCCACAGCCGCAGGTCGGTCGCCACCTGGTCATTGCGCGACCGGCCGGTGTGGAGCTTCCCGGCCACCGCGCCGACCTCGTCGTACAGCAGCCGCTCGACCAGGGTGTGCACGTCCTCGTCCGGCGCGCCCACGGCGGCGCCGTCCGCCAGCCGCTCGGCGACGCGGTCCAACCCCTCGAGCAGCTGCGCTTCCTCGGCGGGCGTCAGGACGCCGGCCTGGCCGAGTGCGTGCACCCAGGCTTTGCTCGCGGTCACGTCCTGGGGCCACAGCCGGTGGTCCACCGGGAGGCTGCGGTTCAGTGCGTCGAGCGCTTCGCTCGGCCCGAGGCTGAACCGGCCGCCCCACATCTGGTGCACCGGGGGGGAAGCCGGCGCGGGCGTCTCCAGCGGCTCGCGCGCCATCAATCCGCCGCCGCGCCGACTTCCGGCTGGCGGTGCGCCGCCTCGAGGCCGGCCCCGATCTTGATCGCGAGGCCGTAGAGGTGGATGAAGCCCTCGGCGTCTTTCTGGTCGTAGACGTTGTCCTTGCCGAAGGTCGCGTAGGCCGGCTGGTACAGCGCGTACGGGCTCTCCCGCCCCGCGACGGCGAGGCCGCCCTTGTAGAGCTTGAGCCGCACGCTGCCCGTCACGTGCTTCTGGGTGGCCGTCACGAGCGCGTCCAGCGCCTCCCGCTCCGGCGTCCACCAGCGGCCGTCGTACAGCAGGTCCGCGTAGCGCAGCGCGACCTCGTCCTTGAGCCGCAGCGTGCGGCGGTCGAGCACCAGCTGCTCGAGCTCGCGGTGCGCCGCGAAGAGCAGCGTGCCGCCGGGCGTTTCGTACACGCCCCGCGACTTCATGCCGACCAGCCGGTCTTCCACCACATCGGCGCGACCGACGCCGTGCTCGCCCGCGACGGCGTTCAGCGTCTCGAGCAGCTCGACCGGTCCCAGCGGCACGTTGTTGACGGAGACCGGCGTACCCTCCTCGAAGCCGATCTCCACCAGCGACGGGAGGTCGGGCGCTTCGAGCGGGTCCGCGGTCACGAGGAAGATGTGCTCCGGGGGCTCTTTCGCGGGATCTTCGAGGATGCCGCCCTCGTGCGAGCAGTGCCACAGGTTGCGGTCGGTGGAGTACGGCTTCTCGAGCGTCGCCTGGACCGGGATGCCCTTCGCCTTCACGTACGCGATCAGATCCTCTCGGCCCTGGAACTGCCACTCGCGCCACGGCGCGATGACCTGGAGCTCGGGAGCGAGCGCGGCGTAGGTGAGCTCGAACCGCACCTGATCGTTGCCCTTGCCGGTGCAGCCATGGGCGACGGCCTGGGCGCCGGCGCGCTGCGCGAGCGTGACCTGGTGCGCGGCCGTCACCGGTCGCGCCATGGCGGTGCCGAGCAGGTACGTGCGCGCGTACACGGCGCCGGCGCGCAGCGTCGGGAACACGAAATCCCGCACGAACTCTTCGCGGAGGTCCTCGATCACGCAGTCGACCGCGCCGGAGCGCTTGGCCTTCTCGACCAGACCGCCCAGCTCGTCCGTCCCCTGCCCCACATCCGCCGCGAAGCACAGGACGCTGGCGCCGTACCGCTCGCGGAGCCACGGCACGATCGCCGACGTGTCGAGTCCGCCGGAATACGCGAGTACGACCAACGGCCCCATGATTTCGCTCCTTGTTAGTTTATGCAGAAAGATGCATAAACATACACTCCCCCCGTCCGCTGTCAACGCCCGGCGCAACGAGTGTGGCACGCCTGCGTCTCTGGCGTCCTCCCGCGGGCGATGGCAACTTGGCGCGCGGGAGGGACGCGTCATGCATCGACGTGAGCTGATGCGCGTGCTGGGCGGCGCGCTCGCGGTTCCGCTGCTGTCCGGCCTGCCCGGCGAGCGCCTCGACGCGCTCGGTCGCGCGGCGCACCGTCGCGCGCAGGCCCGGGCGGGGCGCCTCGCGGTGCTCGACCCGCACCAGGTCGAGACGGTCGCGACCATCGCCGAGATGATCATTCCCGAGACCGACACGCCGGGCGCGCGCGCCGCCCGCGTGCCCGAGTTCATCGATCTCATGCTCGCCGAATGGTTCGCCGACGACGACCGCGCGCGTTTCCTGGCGGGGCTCGCCGACGTGGATGTACGGAGCCGCGACCTGTTCAGCGCGGACTTCGCGGCCGCGACGGAGCCGCAGCGGATTGCGATCCTCTCGGGCCTCGACGCGGAAGTCACGGCGCTGCGACGCGCGAAAGCGAAACCGGAAAAGCACTTCTTCCACCAGATCAAATCGCTCACGCTGTACGGCTTCTACACGTCGGAGATCGGAGCGGCCGAGATCCACTACGAGATCATCCCCGGCTCCTACGACGGCTGCGTGCCCCTGCCATGAGCGCCCTGCCCAAGACGTTCGACGCGATCGTGGTGGGCTCGGGCATCTCGGGCGGCTGGGCAGCCAAGGAGCTGTGCGAGCGCGGCCTCAGGACGCTGGTGCTCGAGGCGGGGCGGCCGATCGACCCGGCGCGCGACTACGTCGAGCACGTGCCGCCGTGGGAGGTGCGCTTCCGGGGCAAGGGCGACCGCAAGGCGCTGGAGCGCGACCAGCCGATCCAGAAGCACTGCTACGCCTGCAACGAATACAGCGGCAAGTTCTTCGTGAACGACCGCGACAATCCCTACACGTTCGACCCCGGAAAACCGTTCCACTGGATCCGCGGCCGGCAGGTCGGGGGCCGCTCCATCATGTGGGGCCGGCAGGTGTACCGCTGGAGCGATCTCGATTTCGAGGCGAACGCGAAGGACGGCTTCGGCCTGGACTGGCCGATCCGCTACGTCGACATCGCCCCCTGGTACGACTACGTGGAGCAGACCATCGGGGTGAGCGGAGCGAAGCTCGGCCTCGCCCAGCTTCCCGACGGCAAGTTCCTCCCCCCGATGCCGTTGAACTGCGCCGAGCAGGCGGTGCAGGAGGCCGTGGCGCGGCGGTTCGGCGCCGAGCGGGTCGTCACGATCGGCCGCTGCGCGGTGATCACGGTGCCGCACGGCGGCCGCGCGGCCTGCCACTACTGCGGCCCCTGCGAGCGCGGCTGCATCACGCGCTCCTATTTCTCGAGCGGCGGCGTGACGCTGCCCCTGGCCCAAGCGACCGGGCGGCTCACGCTGCGGCCCTACAGCGTGGTCCACAGTGTCGTCTACGACCAGAAGACGGACCGCGCCGTCGGGGTGCGTGTGATCGACGCGCAGACGCGCGAGGCCCTCGAGTTCCGCGCGCGGGTCATCTTCCTGTGCGCGTCGGCGCTCGAGTCGACGCGCATCCTCCTCAACTCCGCGACGCCGCGCTTCCCGACCGGGCTCGCCAACTCGAGCGGCGAGCTGGGGAAGAACCTGATGGACCATTGCATGGGCGGCGGCGCGCGCGGCACGATCCCCGGCATGGAAGACCGCACCGACCACGGGCGCCGCCCCAACGGCATCTACGTGCCGCGCTTCCGCAACGTCGCCACCGCGCACCCCGACTTCCTGCGTGGCTACGGCTTCCAGGGCGGCGCGGGCCGCGAGGGGTGGTCCCGCGGAGAGAACCTCCCGGGCTTCGGCGCCGAGTTCAAGCGCGCGCTGCGCACACCGGCGCCGTGGCGCTTCTCGTTCTACGGGTTCGGCGAGTGCCTCCCGCGGCCGACGAACTACGTGGAGCTCGACCCCGAGACCAAGGACGCCTGGGGCATCCCGGCGCTCCGCATCCGGTGCGAATGGAGCGACAACGAGCGCAAGCTGCTCAAGGACATGGCGGTCGCGGCGGCCGAGATGCTCGAGGCCGCCGGGGCGAAGGACATCGAGCCCATCGCCGAGGACAATGCGCCCGGGCTGACGATCCACGAGATGGGCACGGCACGCATGGGCCGCGACCCCAAGACGTCGGTGCTCAACGCCTGGAACCAGTGCCACGACGTGAAGAACGTGTTCGTGACCGACGGCGCCTGCATGACGTCCTCGGCCTGTCAGAACCCATCCATCACCTACATGGCGCTCACGGCGCGGGCGGCGGCGTACGCCGTCGACGCGCTGCAGCGGCACGAGCTGTGATGCAGCGGCGCGCGTTCGTCGGGACGACGGCTGCCGCGCTCGCCGGCGCCCTGCACGGCCCACGCGGCCGGCGCCGCAAGCTGGGCCGCATCGGGCTGCAGCTCTACACCGTGCGGCACGAGCTGCAGCGGGACTTCGACGGCACCATCGCGCGGGTGGCGGCGACCGGCTATCGCGAGGTCGAGTTCGCGGGCTACTTCGGGAAGGCGCCGCGCGAGCTGCGCGCCCTGCTCGATCAGCACGGTCTCTCTGCCCCGTCCGCGCACGTCTCGCTCGCACCGGATCAGTGGCACGCGGCGCTCGACGCGGCGCCCGTCATCGGACACCGTTACCTCGTGGTGGCGTGGATCCCCGCCGAAGCGCGGCGCACCCTCGACGACTACAAGCGCATCGCGGAGAGCTTCAACGGGGCGGGCAGGGAAGCGCGCGCCGCGGGGCTGCAGTTCGCGTATCACAACCACGACTTCGAGTTCACGCCGCTCGAGGGCCGGCTGCCGTACGACGTGCTGCTCGCCGAGACCGATCCGCAGCTCGTGCAGCTCGAGATCGACCTCTACTGGATCACCAAGGGCGGGCAGGACCCGCTCGCCTATTTCGCCCGTTGGCCCGGCCGCGTCCCCATGGTCCACGTGAAGGATTCGGCCGGGCCGCCCGACCACCGCATGACGGACGTGGGCGCGGGAACGATCGACTGGAAACGCATCTTCGCCCAGCGCGACCAGGCAGGGATCCGGCACTTGTTCGTCGAGCACGACGAGCCGCGGGACGCCTTCGCGTCGATTCGCGCCAGCTACGAGTACCTGAGAAAGCTCGAGTTTTGATGAACCGGCGGGAGGCGGTGGGGCTGCTGGGAGCGGCGGCCCTCGATTCCCAGGCCAAAGCCTGGGCTCGGCCGGACGTTGCCCTGAAGGGCAGCGCATCGCCGAGCCCACGCTTCAGCGTGGGAACTCTGCGGCAGGCGGTCTGCCGCTGGCCGTTCGAGCGCATCCCCCTCCCCGACCTGTGCCGCGCGGCGGCGGGCATGGGACTGACGGCGATCGACCTGCTCGGTCCTGACGACTGGGAGCGCGTGCGGGACTACGGGCTGGTCTGCTCGATGGGCTACCCCGCGATCCGGCGCGACTTCATCGCCACGGGGTTCAACGATCCGGCCAATCACGCGCTGCTGCTCGGCGAGCTCGAGACCGCGATTCCGCTCGCCGCGCGGCATGGCGTGCCGAACCTGATCGCGATGTTCGGCAACCGGCGCGGGCGGAGCGATGCCGAGGCGAGGGACAACTGCGTCGCCGGGCTGCGCCGCATCACGGGGCTCGCCGAGCAATACGGCGTGACACTCTGCCTCGAGCTGTTGAACAGCAAGGTGGACCACGCGGACTACCAGGGCGACCACACGACGTTCGGGGTCGCGGTGGTCCGGGCGGTCGGGTCGGGGCGCGTCCAGCTGCTGTTCGACATCTACCACATGCAGATCATGGAGGGCGACATCATCCGCACGATCCGGGACGCGCACGAGCACATCGCGCATTTCCATACGGGCGGCGTTCCCGGCCGCCACGAGCTGGACGACACCCAGGAGCTGAACTACCGGGCCATCGCCGCGGCCATCGCCGCCACCGGCTTCACCGGCTACGTCGCCCACGAGTTCATGCCGACACGCGATCCCCTGACCTCGCTGCGCGACGCGGTCCGAACCTGCGCGGTGTGAGGAGCGAACTCCGAATGCAACCCTTCCCGCAGCAGCGGAGCTACGACGTGTGCATCGTCGGCTCGGGCGCGGGCGGCGGTATGGCCGCCTATGCGTTGACGCTGGCGGGCGCGAGCGTGGTCCTGCTCGAAGCCGGCGGGCCGTGGGACAACACCAAGGACTCGGCCATGCTGACCTGGCCGTACGAGTCGCCGCGGCGCGGGGCATCCACGAAGGAGCGCCCGTTCGGCGAGTTCGACGCCTGCATCGGCGGCTGGGAGATCGAGGGCGAGCCGTATGGGCGGGCGCCGGGCACCGAGTTCAACTGGTGGCGGGCGCGCATGGTGGGCGGCCGGACCAACCACTGGGGCCGGATCTCGCTGCGGTTCGGGCCGTACGACTTCAAGCGCAGGAGCCGCGATGGGCTGGGCGACGACTGGCCGATCTCCTATGACGACGTCGCGCCCTATTACGACAAGATCGACAAGCTGATCGGGATCTTCGGCTCGAGGGAGGGACTGCCGAACGAGCCGGATGGGGTGTTCCTCCCGCCGCCCCGCCCTCGCTGCCACGAGCTGCTCGTGAAGCAGGCGGCGGACCGGCTGCGCATCACGTGCATTCCGTCACGCCTCTCCATTCTGACCCGGCCGCTCAACGGCCGGGCGCCGTGCCACTACTGCGGGCAGTGCAGCCGCGGCTGCAAGGTGAACGCGAACTTCACCTCCACCAACGTCCTGATCGCGCCCGCGCTCGCCACGGGTAAGCTCACGCTGCTGACCAACGCGATGGCGCGCGAGGTGACGGTGGACCGCGGCGGGCGCGCCACCGGCGTCGCGTACGTCGACAAGACCACCGGGTCGGACCAGCACGTGCGCGCCCGTGTCATCGTGCTCGCCGCGAGCGCGTTGGAGTCCACCCGGCTGCTGCTGAACTCCACGTCCAGCCTGTTTCCCAATGGCCTCGCCAACGCGAGCGGCACGGTCGGGAAATACATCACGGACACCACCGGGACGGACGTGGCCGGCTTCATTCCCAAAATGATGGACCACGTGCCCCACAACCACGACGGCGTGGGCGGCATGCATCTCTACATGCCGTGGTGGCTGGAGGACGCGAAGCTCGATTTCCCGCGCGGCTACCACATCGAAGTGTGGGGCGGCCCGCACCAGCCGGGGTACGGCTTCATGGGCGGGATTCACCGGTACCCCGCGGGCGGCGGCTACGGGAAGCAGCTCAAGGACGACTATCGCCGCTACTACGGAGCCACGATCGGGTTCTCGGGACGCGGCGAGCAGATCCCCAGCGACGACTGTTACTGCGAAATCGACCAGCACACGCTGGACCGCTGGGGCATCCCGGTGCTCCGGTTCCACTGGAAATGGTCGGACCACGAGTACAAGCAGGTGAAACACATGCAGGAGACCTTCCGGGCGCTGATCGCCGAGATGGGCGGCGAGGTGTTCTCCCCGATGCCGAGCGCCGAGCGCGGGTACGGCATCGCGGCGGGCGGGACGATCATCCACGAGCTCGGCGGCACGCGCATGGGGGACGACGCCAAGACGTCGGTGCTGAATCGCTGGTGCCAGGCGCACGACTGCAGGAACCTGTTCGTGGCGGACGGCGGGCCATTCGTGTCGCAGGCGGACAAGAACCCCACGTGGACGATTCTGGCGCTGGCGATGCGCACGAGTGAGTACATCGCGGACCAGATGAAAAAGGGGACGCTGTGATGGCGGGCGGGCGACCCGCTCCGGCGCGGCTCCTCGACAGTGACCACTCCCCACCCCCGGGAGCCGCGCCTGCGGGGTCTCCCGCCCGCCATGCGATGACCATCCGCAGGGACCGGTTGCCCCGAAGCGAGGGCTCCCAGGGGTGCGGGGGGAGGTTGTCGAGGAGCCCGAGCGGAGGGACGACCGGTCCTGCAGGAACGGAGACGTTATGCGCACCATGAACCGTCGCGATGTCGTGCAGCTTCTCGCCGTGGCGCCGCTCGCCGCGGCGTTCCGGTGGACACCCGAGTCTGTACAACGCGCGGCGGCGCTGGCGCGCGAGGCGCTCAGGGGCGGTGCGCCCTACGAGCCGAAGCACTTCACCGCGCACGAATGGGACACCGCGCGCCTGCTCGTCGACCTGATCATCCCCAAGGACGAGCGCTCCGGGAGCGCCACCGACGCCGGCGTGCCGGAGTTCATGGACTTCATGCTCGGCGACGACCCCGACCTGCAGACGCCCATCCGCGGCGGGCTCGCCTGGTTGGACCACGGGTGCGACGACCGCTACGGCAAGACGTTCGTAGCATGCTCCGACGCCGAGCGCGGCGCGGTGCTGGACGACATCGCCTGGCCGAAGCAGGCCAAGCCCGAGCACGCCGCGGGCGTCGCCTTCTTCAACAGCTTCCGCGACCTCACGGCGTCGGGGTTCTTTTCGAGCCATATGGGCGTCCAGGATCTGCGCTACATCGGCAACACGTTCGTCGCGGAATGGCGGGGCTGCCCTCCGGAGGCGCTCGCCAAGCTCGGCGTCAGCTACGACCTCATGAAACCGCGTCACGACTGACCCCATGGCGGAGCGACGACTCGGTATCGGCTTCATCGGCAGCGGGTTCAACGCGCGGTTTCACCTCCAGGCCTTCCAGGCGGTGCGCGACGCGGACGTGCTGGGCGTGTGGAGCCCCAACAAGCAGCACGCCGAAGACACGGCGGGCCTCGCGCGCCGCCTCGACGTCGGCCAGGCGAAGCCATTCGCGTCCATCGCGGCCATGGTGGCGGATCCGGCGATCGACGCGGTGTGGCTGTGCGGACCGAACTTCGCCCGCATCGCGAACGTCGAAGAGATCGTGGACACGGTGACGCGCGGCAAGGGCGAGCTCGTGGGGCTGGCGTGTGAGAAGCCACTCGCCCGCACCGTCGCCGAGGCGCAGCGGGTCGCCCAGCTCGTGAAACAGGCCGGTATCGCCCACGGCTATCTGGAGAACCAGGCGTTCGCGCCGGCCGTGACGCAGGGGCGCATGATTCTGTGGGCGCGCGGGGCGTCGCTCACTGGCCGGCCCTATCTCGCGCGCGCGGCCGAGGAGCACAGCGGGCCGCACATGCCGTGGTTCTGGCAGGGCGCGCTCCAAGGTGGCGGCGTCCTGAACGACATGATGTGCCACTCCGCGCTCGTGGTGCGCTACCTGCTCACCCGGCCCGGCGCGCCCTTCGCCAGCGTCCGCCCGGTGCGGGCGACGGGACACATCGCGAGCCTCAAGTGGACGCGCCCCGAGTACGCGAAGCGCCTGCAGCAGACGATGGGCAAGGACGTGGACTATACCAAGGCGCCGGCGGAAGACTTCGCGAGCCTGATGATCGAGTTCAGGACGGACGACGGCGCGACGGTAGTGGGGGAAGCCACCACGTCGTGGAGCTTCGTCGGCGCCGGGCTCCGCCTCTCGGCCGAGCTGCTCGGCCCCGAGTACTCTATGGCGTGGAACTCCCTCGACAGCGGGTTGAACCTGTTCTTCAGCCGCGAGGTGAAGGGCAAGGCAGGGGAGGACCTGGTCGAGAAGCAGAACGCCGAGATGGGGCTGATGCCGGTCGTGGCCAACGAGTCGGCGGCCTATGGCTACGACGCCGAAGACCGGCACTTCGTGCGCGTCTTCCTGAAGCGCGACAAGCCGGAGCTGACGTTCGACGACGGCGTCGAGGTGGTCAAGCTCCTGATGACCGCCTACATGAGCGCCGAACAGGGAAAGACGCTGGATTTCCCCCCGGCGGGCCTCGAGACGTTCGTGCCGGCGGTGGCGAAGGGAACGTGGAAACCCTAATGCGGAATGTGGAATGCGGAATGCGGAATCGCTGGGAAGGGTCGATCGCCAAGCGACGTCCGCCGTTGAATTCCGCATTCCGAATTCCGCATTCCGCATTCGCCTGGCCAGCGCTCCTGGCGCTCATTGCCGCACCGGTCCGCTCAGTGGCGCAACACTGGCCCGTGAATTCTCCAGACCGCCCCCGGCCCCCGGTGGTGGACCCCGGTCCCGAGCGTCCGCCCGCGCCGCCGCCGTCGGATGCGATCGTGCTGTTCGACGGCACGAGTCTCTCGCAGTGGCGGTCGCCGGACGGCGCGCCGGCGCAATGGGTCGTGCGCGACGGCTACGTCGAGGTCGCACCGGGCACGGGTCCGATCGTCACCGCGCGCGCCTTCGGCGACGTACAACTCCACCTCGAGTGGGCCACCCCGACACCACCGACGGGCGAGGGCCAGGAGCGCGGCAACAGCGGCGTATTCCTCATGACCCACTACGAGATCCAGGTGCTCGACGGGTACCACAACGACACGTACGCTGACGGCGCCGCGGCCGCCGTGTACGGGCAGACGCCGCCGCTCGTGAACGCGTGCCGCCCGCCGGGCCAGTGGCAGACGTACGACATCGTGTTCCACCGCCCCCGCTTCGCGTCGGACGGCGCGGTCCGGGACTCGGCTCGCGTCACGGTGCTTCATAACGGCGTGCTGGTGCAGGACAACACGGTCATCACGGGTTGGACCGTGCACGCGGAGCGGGCGCGCTACCGGCCGCACGCGGACCGGTTGCCGCTGCTGCTGCAGGACCATGGCAACCGCGTCCGGTACCGCACCATCTGGATCCGCGAGCTGCCGGGCTCGTAACTCCGGCTACGCGCTCCAGCCCGGCCGATAAGTGGGACGGACGTACTCTTCTGGCACCTTGACGTTCGTGACCTGTCCCGTTTCGGCGCCGATCTCGAGCATCTTGCCGGTGCGCACCGCGAGGTTGCCGAGCAGCACCATCTCGGTAAGCGGCCCCCCGTACTCGGGGAAGCTCGAGTTCGCCTGTCCCTGACCCTTGCACGCGGCGATCCATTCGGCGTACACACCGGCCGAGCGCGGATACTTCGGTGCCGGCGGGTGCGCCGCGATGTCCGCCTGCCGCGCCGGGTCGAGGAGGCGCGGCTCGTCGCCGTAGGTGCCGGCGAGGAGCTTGCCCTCCGTCCCGACCCATAGCTGCCCCTGGTTGTCCGGCGGCCACTGCAGGTCGTCGGCGACTTCGGGCGGCCGCGGGGGATAGAGGCCGCCGTCCCGCCACACGAGCCTTACCTCCGGGCGCGTGCCGCGTGCCGCGAACGAGTAGGCGATGCGCGAGCTCGCGGGCGCGGTCTCGCTGTAGAGCTTCGTCGACTCCGCCTCGATGCGGATGGGCCGTCCGAGGTCGAGCGTCCAGAACGCCGCGTCCATCAGGTGGCAGGCCATGTCGCCCAGGGCGCCGCAGCCGAAGTCCCACCAGCCGCGCCACTTGAACGGCGCGTACGCCGGATGGTAAGGCCGGACCGGCGCGGGGCCGAGCCACAGGTCCCAGGCGAGCGTCGCGGGGGTGAAGTACTCCTCGAGCGGCCGGTCCTGCCCCTGGGGCCAGATCGGCCGATTGGTCCAGCAGTGCACCTCGCGGACCGTGCCGATCGCGCCCGCTTCCACCCACTCGCGGATCTGGCGCGTGCCCTCGTTCGCATGCCCCTGGTTTCCCATCTGGGTCACGACCTTCGATTTCCTGGCCGCCTCGACTATGGCGCGTACTTCGTCGATCGTGCGGGCGAGCGGCTTCTCACAGTACACGTGCTTGCCGGCCTTCATCGCCCGGATCGCGGCGGCGGCGTGCGTGTGGTCCGGGGTCGCGACGACGACGGCATCGATGTGCTTCGCCTCGCGGTCGAGCAGCTCGCGAAAATCCTTGTAACGTTTGGCCCGGGGGTACTTCGCGTACGTCTCGGCCGCGCTCACGTCATCCACGTCGCACAGGGCGTAGATGTTCTCCGCGGCGACGCCCTTCACGTCCTCCTTGCCGCGACCGCCCACGCCGATGCAGGCGATGTTGAGCGTATCGCTCGGCGCCCGGTAGCCGCGGCCGAGCACGTGGCGCGGGACGATGGTGAAAGCGGCGACCGCGCCGACGTCGCTGACGAACGTGCGTCGCGAGATGCGCTTGCGTGTCATGATGGGAGTCTCCTCAATCAGCCGCCGCGGGCTCGCGTGCGGGCGCGCCCCCCGAGCGAAACAGCGCCGCGAACAAAAGCAGGACCACCGCGGCGAACCCGGCGGGCAGCACCCAGAAGCTCGGCCATTGTGCGAGCCTGAGGCTGGTTGCGCCGCCGAGGATGCGGTTGTACACGTTGCCGGCCAACTGGGCGCCGATGAACATGCCGAGACCGTAGGTGACCAGGACGAGGAAACCCTGGGCCTGGCCCCGGATCGCGGGCGTCGAGCGCTTGTCCACGTAGATCTGGCCGGTCACGAAGAAGAAGTCGTAGCAGACGCCATGGAGCAGGATCCCGATGAGGATGAGGGAGAAGATCGCCGAGGGAGCGGCCACCGCGAACAACGCGTACCGCAGCACCCAGGCGGCCATGCCGACCATGAGCATCCGCTTCACGCCGAGCTGGGCGAACATCAGCGGCATCAGCAGCATGAAGCCGACCTCGGACATCTGACCGAGCGTCTGCGTCGCCGCGACCTTCGTCACGCCGGCATTGTCCAGGAAGGTCTGGGTGAAGTTGTAGTAGGCGGCCAGCGGGATGCACAGCAGGAACGAGGCCGCGATGAAGACGTAGAATGGCGCATCCCCGAGCTGCGTGAGCGCGTCGAGGCCGATGATGCTGCGCAGCGAGACCCGTTGCCCTGCGCCGGGCGGCGGGGTGTGCGGCAGCGTGAAGCTGAAGAGCCCGAGCAGGACGCTCGCGGTGGCCGCCGTGTAGACCGGCAGCGCCGTGCGTTCCGCGACGACGCCGATCAGCGGGCCCAGCACAAAGCTGATGGACAAGCCGGCCACGATCCAGCCGATGGTGCCGAACACGCGGATCAGAGGAAACTGTTTCTCCTGCGACTGGATGTGGTGGAACGCCAGGCTGTTCGCGAGGCCGAGGGTCGGCATGTAGCACAGGTTGTAGAACAGCAGGAGCAGGATGAACGCCACGGGCGCGCCCGTGGCCAGGGGCACGGCGAACATCACCGCGCCGCCCAGCAGGTGGAGCGCGCCCAGCACCTTCTCGGTCGCGAAGTAGCGGTCGGCGACGAGCCCCAGGAAAAACGGCGCGACGATGGCCGCGATCGGGTTCACCGTATAGGGCCAATGCGTCAGCGTTTCCATCCCGTGGTGGGTCATGTACACCGCGATCGTCGTGTACCAGGCGCCCCAGATGAAGAACTGGAGGAACATCATCGCGGACAGCCGGACGCGGACGCTCACGGCAGCACCCGGATCTTGATGTTACGGTAGGCAACCCGGTAGTCATGCTCCTGGAGGCCGATGTAGCCCTCCCGGTTCCGGCCGTAGGCCCGGTGGCGTGCGAACTTGCTTGCCTTGACCTTCGCCTCCCAGTCCGGACTGCCGAGCTCGTATTCCACGACCTTCACGCCGTTCAGCCAGTGCTCCACGTGGTTCCCGTTCACGACGATGCGGACCTGGTTCCATTGACCCGCGGGTTTTACGACGCCGGCGGGCGAGGGATACAGCCCGTAGTCCGATCCGGCCGCCGTGAGGCGCGACCGGCCGTCGGGATGCCCGGCGTCGTCGAGCACCTGCATCTCGGGCGCGGTCCAGTAGATCGCCTCGTCTTCCTCGCTCGCGCGGTAGAAGATCCCGCTGTTGCCGTTCGGCGCGATGTTCCACTCGAGCGACAGCTCGAAGTCCTTGAACTTCTCGGTGGTGATGATGTCGGCCGCGGGGCGGACCCGCGTGAGCGCTCCGTCCACGACCTCCCAGCCCGACGGCAGCGTGTCCATCTTCCATCCCCGCCAGCCGGTTGTGGTCTTGCCGTCGAACAAGAGCCGCCAGCCGGCGTCGCGCTCGGCGGGCGTCAGCGCGTTGAGCGACGCCTGGGCGGCCGCGGCGTGGGCCGACGCGAGCGCGAGGCACGCCACGAGTGGAATCACAGCCAGTGAGTGTTTCACGGTATCTCCCGGGATTGGTGAGAATGGTCGCGCTCAAAACTGCGGCACCGAGCAAGCCAAGGGAAGTTGGGAGACGAGCGCGAGGCGAAGGGCTGTCGCGACCGTGCGACAGGGACAACTCAGTCGGGGAGGCCGGCTGCCTCCTTGAGCCGGGTCTGCACCGCGCGGCGGGCGCGCTCACTGCGCGTGATCACGAGGACGGCGTCATCGCCCGCGATCGTCCCGATGAGCTCGGGCCACCCCGCGGCGTCGAGCGCCAGCCCGAGCGCCTGCGCGCCGCCCGCGGGTGTTTTCAGCACGAGCAGCGGACCCACCCCGTCGAGCGACACCAGCATGGTCGGAAGCAGCTGCTCCAAGTGCGGCCGCATCGCGGGCCCGCCCTCGGGGGGCGGCGCGTAGTGCGAGCCCCCGTCCGGCGCCGCCACCTTGGCGAGGCCCAGCTCCCGAATGTCGCGCGACAGGGTCGCCTGGGTCACGTCGAAGCCCTCGGCCCGTAGCAGCTCGCGCAGCTGCTCCTGGCTCGCCACCGTCTCGGCGTGAACGATCTTCAGGATGGCGGCATGACGTTGGGTTTTCATGCGGGCGGAATTTAGCTGTGAACCACCCGTCCGGCGACGACGGTGAGAAGGGCGGTCGAGGGCGGTCGAAGACGGTCGCGGGCGGTCGAGGGAAACACGGCGAGATCGGCCGCTTTGCCCATCTCGAGCGACCCGATCTCGCCGTCCAGGCCGAGAGCGCGCGCACCCTCGAGCGTGAGCATCCGGAGGGCGTCCTCGCCTTCGAGCCCGGCCGCCGCCGCCTCGGGCCACAGGCTCACGTCCCCCGTGCTCACGACCGAATCCGTGCCGAGGCCGACGCGCAGCCCCGCGCGGCGGAACGCCGCGAGTGGCGCCGTGCCGTGCCCGTGAGCGCGGTTGGAGCGCGGGCAGTGGGCGATGGCGACGCCCGCCTGCCGCAGCAGCTCGACGTCCCGCTGGCTCACCTGCACGCAGTGAATGCAGAGACACGCCGTTCCCCGTTGCACGACGCCAAGTTGCACGAGGTGTTCGACGGGGGACCGGCCTCGAGCCGCCACCTGGATGCCGCGGGCCCGCAGCGCGTCGGCGAACGGGCCCGTGCCGTCTTGCACGAGCTCGGTCTCCTCGCGCGACTCGGCGAGGTGCAACGCCACGGGAAGTCCGGTGCTACGCGCGAGGTCGTGCACCGCGCGATACAATCGGTCGCTGACCGTGTAGGGAGCGTGGGGCGAGACGCCGAGCCGGAGCTGCGACGACGTCAGGGGGCCGAGCCGCGCCAGGGCCTGCTCCAGCTCGGCGAGGCTCGCGGGCGCCTGCGCCGGGTCGGGGCCGAACACCTCCTGGAAGACGATCCCCCGCCCGCCCAGCGCGTGCAGCGCGTGCAGCACCGCTCCGGTGCTGCCGGTGTCCGCCACGCAGGTCACGCCTGCCGCCCAGCAATCCCGCACGCCCCGCTCCGCCGCTCGGGCGAACTCGCCGGGCGTGGTGGCGTCCTTGAGTGTACGGATGGCGCGGATCCAACGCGCGAACTCGGATTCGGCGTCCCGCCCGGCGAGGTGCGTGAGCTCGAGGTGGGTATGCGTGTTCACGAGTCCCGGCAGGAGCGCCGCGTCGGGGAACTCGAGCCGGCGCGCGTGCTCGGGCGCCGGGACGAGCCGGTCGGGCCCGACGGCGGCGATCGTGCCCCGGTCGTCAACGAGAACGGCGCCGTCCTCGATGGACGGCGCCGTCACCGGATGCACGGAGCCCGCGCGGATGCGCAACACCGCTGCGTTATGGCGACACGCCGAACGGCGAGTGCACGGGGCAGGCCTGCGTGGGCTCGGTGCCCGGATAGAACCAGTCCCAGTGCCGCACGTCCTGCGGGCAGAAGGGCGTGGCGAGATAGCCGTTCGACCAGTCGACTTCGCGCGTGATGAGCGAGTCGGGCCTCACCCAGTCGGGTGGCGCGGGCCGGCGATCGTACACGTCGCGCATGAACGCGGTCCAGGCGGGGGCGACGATGCGGCCGCCCCCAGCGTTGTGCTCGAGGATGCGCTGCTGGATGTCGTAGCCGACCCACATGCCCGCGACGAGCTCGGGGGTGTAGCCGATGAACCAGGCGTCGGTGTAGTCGTCCGTGGTACCCGTCTTCCCGGCGGCGGGGATGGTCAGGCCCGCCTTCCACACCGCGCTGAACGCCGTGCCCCGGCGGATCACGTCCTTCATCATGTCCACCATCAGCCACGTGTGCTCCGGGTCCATCACCGGCTCACGCCGGATCGCCGGCTGCCACAGGATGTTCCCCTGCCGATCCTCGACCCGCAGGATGCCGACGGGCTCGGCGCGGGTGCCGAGCGTCGCGAACGCGGTGTAGGCGGCGATGATCTCCATGGGCCGCACGCCCCTCGCGCCGATGTGGATCGACGGATAGGGCGGGAGGGGTGTCGTGATACCGTAGCGCCGCGCCTCCCCGATCACCGTCTGCTCCCCCAGCGCCATCCCGAGCTTGATCGTCGCGAGGTTGCGCGAGAGGTAGAGGCCCTCCCGCATCGGGATGAGACCGAGCGTGGTGTCGTCGTCGTCCTTGGGCTGCCACAGCGTCGAGTCGAGCTGAATCACCGGCGGGTTGAGCGGCGAGTCGTCGAGGATCTCGGTGACGGGGTGGCCCGCGCGGACGGCCGCGGAGTACACGAACGGCTTGAACGTCGAGCCCGGCTGGCGGATCGCCTGCGTGGCGCGGTTGTACTTCGAGTCGTCGAAGTCGCGCCCGCCGATCATGGCCCGGATGTATCCGGTGTTGGCTTCCAGCGCGACCAGCGCGCCCTGCAGATAGGGTGTGAACTGGCCGTGGTCCTCGCCGGCCGCCCGGGACGATTCGATGTACTCGCGGTAGGTGGTCTTGCCCGGGAATTTGCCGTTCGAGTAGACACCCGCCTCGATCGCGTCGAGCTGCGACTGGAGCGCGCGCTCCGCCGCCTCCTGCATGTCGAGGTCGAGCGTGGTATAGATGCGCAGCCCGCCCTCGTAGAGATCGCGCCCGAAGCGGGCGTCGAGCTGCACGCGCAGCCATTCGACGAAGTAGGGCGCGACGTCCCCATAGTTGGTGCGGTTCGACGTGAGCACGAGCGGGTAGGCGCGCCACAGGTCGCACTCCTCGGGCGTGAGGAAGCCCTGGTCGCGCATCAGCCCCAGCACGACGTTGCGCCGCCGCACGGCCCGCTCCGGGTGCGTGCGCGGGTTGTAGAACGCCGGCGCCTTGGGCAACGCCGCGAGCGTCGCCCCCTCGGCGACGTTGAGCTGCCGCGCCGACTTCCCGAAGTAGATCTGGGCCGCCGCCGCGACTCCGTGGGCCCCGGCCCCGAGGTCGATCTGGTTGAGGTACAGCTGGAGGATCGTGTCCTTGGGGAAGTTGCTCTCGATCTCCACCGCGACGCGCGCTTCCTTGAGCTTGCGCGTGAGCTTCTTCTCGCGGCTGATCTCTTCGGGGAAGATGTTGCGCGCCAGCTGCATCGTGATGGTCGAGAACCCCTGCGCGAAGCTCATCGTCAGCAGGTCGTTCTTGATCGCCCCGAAGATGCGCCAGTAGTCGATCCCGTGGTGCCGGTAGAACCGCTTGTCCTCGGTGGCGATGAACGCCTGGCGCAGCGGCACCGGAATCTCGTCGAGCGGCAGCACGGTCCGCCGCTCGGCGCCGAGCTCGCTGATCAGGCGACCGTCCGCCGCGTACACCTTCGAGGTCTGGACCTGGTGGTTGGGGTTCGCGACGAGGCGCGAGATGCTGGGGCAGTGCTCGCCCGCGCACACGCGGGTCCACGACCCGTAGGTTAGGCCGACGAGGTACGCGGCGAGCAGCACCGCCACCGCGATCAAGCGCGCGCGGTTCTGCGGGTGCTGCCACCAGGTGCCGGGACGGGGGCGTGGCAGGGCGACCGATGCAGGGACGGAGGCCATCGCGCTACAACCTAGTGAGGTGGCCCAACGCTTGCCAGCGGTTGGACCTTCCCGTACGATTCCGCGCCATGCCGGACCTCCTGGCCGAGCTCGAGTGGCGCGGCTTCGTGCACCACGCCACGCGGGACCTCGCGGCCCACCTCGCGGGGGGGCGCCGCACGTTGTATTGCGGGTTCGATCCGACCGCGCCCAGCCTGCAGCTCGGCAATCTCATGCCAATCATGCTGCTGCGGCACTTTCAGCTGGCTGGCCATCGGCCGATCGCATTGATGGGCGGCGGCACGGGGCTGATCGGGGATCCGAGCGGCAAGCCGGGCGAGCGGCCGCTGCTGTCGAAGGAGCAAATCCGCGACAACGTGCAGCGCATACGGGTTCAGATGCAGCGGCTTCTCGACTTCGACACGCCGGAGACGCGCGGCGAGGTCCCCGACAATGCTGACTGGCTCGTCAAGCAAACCCTCGTGGACTTTCTGCGCGACATCGGAAAACACTTCAGCGTGAACATCATGCTGCAGAAGGAGTCAGTACAGGCGCGGCTCGACACGGGGATCTCGTACACCGAATTCAGCTACATGTTGCTGCAGGCGTACGACTTCCTCCACCTCTTTCGCGCCAAGCATTGCACGATCCAGGTGGGCGGCAGCGATCAATGGGGAAACATCACGGCCGGGATCGACCTCATTCGCCGTGTGGAGGGAGGCGAGGCCCACGGACTCGTGGCGCCGCTCGTGACGACCACGTCTGGGGCGAAGTTCGGGAAAACGGAAGCGGGGGCGATCTACCTTGATCCCGCCCTCACGTCGCCGTACAAGTTCTACCAATTCTGGGTCAATACCGATGATCGCAACGTCGACCGGTATCTGAAACTGTTCTCCCTCAAGCCACGCGACGATCTGAAGGAGCTGCTGCATCGCGCGAAGGAAGATCCCTCGAAGCGAGAAGCGCAGCGCGTGCTGGCCGCCGAGGTCACCGAGCGCATTCATGGCGAGGCTGCGCGCAACGCCATGGTCGCGTCCGAGATCCTGTTCGGGGACTTCGATCCCCGCGCGGCCAACGGCCGGGTGTTCGACACACTCGCCCACGAGATCCCTACGACCACTGTCCCGAGCCGCGACGCCCTCACCCTGATCGACGCGGTGGTCCGCTGTGGGCTCGCCAAATCGAAGAGCGAGGCACGGCGAGCGGTCGAACAGGGAGGCATCTACCTGAACCAGCAACGCATCAAGGACGTCGAGCACACCATCGCCGCGAGTGAGTGGCTCGCCGACCAGAACCTGCTGCTGCGCAAAGGCAAGAAGGATTACGCCCTGTTGCGTGTGGAGCGCTGACCGTGTTCATCGGCCATTACGCGCTGGCGCTCGCCGCCAAGCGCGTCGCTCCCCGAACCTCGCTCGGCACGCTGTTCGCCGCGGCGTCGCTCGCGGACCTCCTGTGGCCCGCCTTCCTGCTGGCCGGGTGGGAGGAGGTGCGCGTCACCGGCGGCACCAATCCGTTCCTCACCCTCACGTTCGACGCGTATCCGATCTCGCACAGCCTCCTCACGCTGATCGGCTGGGGGATCGCGTTCGCCCTGCTGTATGGACTACGGACCGGGTATGCCCGCGGGTCGCTGATCGTCGCACTGCTCGTGGTGAGCCACTGGCTGCTCGACGTCGTCACGCACGTCCCCGACATGCCGCTCGCTCCCGGCGGCTCCAAGGTGGGGCTGGGCCTGTGGCACTCGGTCGCGGGGACGGTGATCGTCGAAGGGCTGATGTTCGGTGCGGGCGCCTGGATCTATCTGACGACGACACGGGCGCGCGACGCCGCCGGCCGCTACGGGTGGTGGGCGCTCTTTGCGGTGCTCGTGCTCTCCTACCTCGGCTCGCTGTTTTCGGGTCCGCCGCCAACGCTGCAGGCGCTCGCGATCGGCGGGATCGCGTTCGGCTGGTTGTTCGTGGGCTGGGCGGGGTGGGCCGATAAACACCGGGAAAGCGTTGGCTGAAAGGCGTTGCACGTTACACGTTACACGTCGCACGACGTCGTGGAACGTGTAACGTGCAACGTGTAACGCCTTTTACTCTAATTGGTCCAGCACATCCAGCACGCGTTCCATCTCTTCGACGGTGTTGTAGCAGTGCGGGGCCAGCCGGATGGCGCCTTCGCGGAGCGAGCACACCACGTGGGCGCGCTTGAGCGCGTGGTAGGCCTCGGCGGGATGGTCGGGGGCGAGACACACGATCGCGGAGCGGTGCGCGTCGTCCCGCGGTGACGCCACCCGCACCCCGTTCTCGTCCGCCCAGCGGAACACCGGCTCGTGCAGACCGCGCGTGTACCGCTGGATGTCCTCGACGCCCAAGTCCGCGAGCATCGCCACCGACGTGGTCATCCCCACGAAGTCCTGATAGGGCAGCGTGACCATCTCGAAGCGGCGGGCGTCGGCGCGGAACGTAGGGTTGTACTCGGTGAGGCGGGAGAAGTCGTCGGTCCCTTCGAACGCCATCCAGCCGGTCACCGCAGGCTCGAGCGCCGAGATCAGCTCGCGCCGGACGTAGACGAAGCCCGAGCCCCACGGCGAGAGCAGCCACTTTTGGCCGCCGCACGCGAGGATGTCCACCGGCGTTTCACACACATCGAGGACCGAGTTGCCCACGCCCTGGATCCCGTCCACCACGAGGAACGTGCCGTTGGCGCGGCAGGCCGCGCCGAGCCGGCCGAGGTCGGCCCGGTAGCCGTTCGAGAACTGCACGAACGAGACGGCGAGGAGCCGTACCCGCGGGTCGTGCAGCCGCTCGACCAGGTAGTCCTCGTCGGGCCAGCCCTCCGGCCCGCAGGGCGCGAGCTCGACCTCGGTCCCCTGTTTCTTGAGGAGCAGCCAGGGATAGACGTTCGCGGGAAACTCGCGGTCCGACACGAGCACCACGTCGCCCGGCTGGAGCGGCAGGGCACGCGCCGCGAGGTTCAATCCGTGGCTCGTGTTCGTGGCGAGCGCGATTTCCGTCACGTCCGCGTTGATGAGCCGCGCCACCGCGGCCCGCCCCGCCTGCAACGCCGCCTGCAGCTCGCGATCGGGCAGGAGATGCGGGGCGGTGCGCTTGGCGGTGAACTCGTCGAGGGCGCGGCGGCTGCGCTCAGGAATGGGACCGGTGGAGGCGTTGTTCAGGTATACGGTATCCGCAGTCCAGGGGAACTCAGCCGCGCGCAGCGCGCGGAAGGTTTCCCGCAGCGCCCTGACCCGGGTGGGGTGATAGGCGATGTCGGTCATGCTCGCACGTCGAGCGCGTCGCGCAGCCCGTCCCCCACGAGGTTCACGCCCAGCACGGTGACGCCGATCGCGAGCCCCGGAAAGAGCGACACCCACGGAGCCACGCGCAGCAGGTCGCGCCCCTCGGCGACCATGGCGCCCCAGGACGGGGTGGGGGGCTGGGCGCCCAGCCCGACGAACGACAGGGCCGCCTCCGCCATGATCGCGCCGCCGACCCCCAGGGTCGCCGCGACGATCACCGGGCCGAGCACGTTGGGGAGCACGTGGCGCGCCACGAGGCGGGTGTCGGGCGCGCCGAGCGCGCGGGCCGCCTGCACGTAGTCGAGCCCCCGCACGACGAGCACCTGGCCGCGCACGAGGCGCGCCATGCCGGCCCAGCCGACGAGGCCGATCACCATGCACACGACTGGGAGCGACGGCTTCACGGCGGCCGCGACGGCGATGAGGAGCAGGAGCGAGGGGAAGGCGAGCGTGACGTCGGCCGCGCGCATCACGACGGCATCGACCCAGCGGCCGTAGTAGCCCGCCGCGAGCCCCAGGGCGAGTCCCGCCGCGACGGCGATCACCTGGCTCGCGAGCCCGACCGCGAGGGAGAGCCGCGCCCCGAACAGCACGCGGCTCAACACGTCCCGCCCTTGCGCGTCGGTGCCGAACACGTACGCCGGGGACGGCGCCCGCAGCGCGGCGGCGAGCCGCCCGTGATACGGATCACCCGGCGCGATCCACGGCGCGGCGAGCGCGAGCAGGGCGAGCGCGGCAAGGACGGCAAGGCCGGCCGTCGTCCAGCGACTCCGCATGACGCGGTGGCGGATCAGTAGCGCCGGCATAGGGGCAATGACTACGTTACTCGGAGGCTCACCTTCTGGGCAAGCGGCGAATCACGTGAACACAGAGACGCGCTTCACTCTCGTGCTCGGCGGCGGCGGCATGAAAGGCGTCGCCCACGTCGGTGTGCTCGAGGCGCTCACCGAACGCGGGCTCGTGCCGACCCAGATCGTGGGGTCGAGCGTGGGCGCGCTGGTGGGCGCCGGGTGGTCGGCCGGGAACAGCATCGCCGAGCTGCGTGAGGTGGCGATCGGGTTGCGGCGCAAGGACGTATTCGCCGTGGCGCACGCCGACATGGCGTTCAAGCGGATGCGCTCCCCCGCCCTGTTCCGCCGCGAGCCGCTGGACGCGCTGATCGATCGCGTGGTGGGCGCGGTGACGTTTCAAGAGCTGCATCAGCCGCTGATCGTGAACACCGTGGACATCAACTCGGGGATGCAGGTGTTCTGGGGGCTCGAGGGGTTGGACGAGGTGCCGGTGCGGGACGCGGTGTTCGCGTCGTGCGCGCTGCCGGGCTACCTGCCGCCGCGCGAGATCCGCGGGCGGTTCTACGTGGACGGCGCCACGGTGGACAACCTCCCGGTGGGCACCGCGCGGATTCTCGGTGCCGACCTGATCCTCGCGGTGGACGTGTCCGCGTCCAACGCCTTCCGGGCGGACACGCAGGAAGAAGGGTTCGCGGCGGTGTTCGCCCGCGCCGAGGAGATCGCGATGCAGTCGCTGCTCGAGTTGCGGCTGCGCGAGTGGACCACGCCGCCGATCTACTATATCCACCCGCGCGTCGAGCACATCTCGGCATTCTCGTTCGACCACCTGCGCGAGCTGGTGGAGGAAGGCTACCGCGCGACGATCGCCGCGCTCGACCGATCGGCGGAGTGGCCCGGCCAGGGCGACGCGGGGGTCTACCCGCGCCGCGCCGTCACCGTCCGCGTGCAGCGCGAGCGCTGCATCGGGTGCGGGGCCTGCCTGGTGCAGGCGCCGCCGGGGATGTTCGTGCTCGATGCCCAGGGCAAGGCCGTGGTGACGCGGCCGGATCAGGATTGGTCGCCGATCGACGGCGAGTTCATCCGCCACTGCCCGACCTACGCGATCAGCGCGCGGCCGGCCGCCGCGCCCAAGGCCGCCGGCGCGGCCGGCTAGCGAGCAGCTGCTGGTGATCGCGAAGAAGCTACGTTGATCTCCGGAATTCCTCGTCGATCGAGCGGAGGTCACGGGCGACGCGATCCCAATTGTAGTAGGTCTCCACGGCGCGCCGGCCCGCCGCCCCCATACGGCGCCGCAGCTCCGGGTCGCCGAGCAGTCGCGTGATCCCCTGGGCCACCGCCGCCGGATCGTCGGGATCGACGAGGATGCCCGTCTCCCCGTCGCGCACCGCGTCCGGCACGCCGCCCGAGCGTCCGCCCACGACCGCGAGGCCGCACCCGGACGCCTCGACGATCGCAATACCGAACCCTTCCGCCAACAGCTCGACGCGTCGCGATGCGCCGACGTAGAGATCGACGGCGTTGTACAGGGCCGGCAGCTCCTCGTCCGGCACGAAGCCGAGGAAGCGCACGGCGGCCTCGAGCCCCAGGTCCGCCGCGAGCTGCTCGAAGCGCCCGCGGTGCGGTCCGACTCCCGCCACGGCATACCGAGGGGGCGCGGCCGGGAACGCGGCCCGCACCGCCGCCAGCGCCCGGATGACCGTGTCGATTCCCTTGTGCCATTCGAGTCGCGAGACGGTGAGCAGCCAGGGGCCGCCGTCCAGGCCGTACTTGTCGCGCGCCGGGCGCGGGTCGATTCCCGGGCGGAAGGATGACGGTGCGGTGCCGAGCGGCACGACGCGGATGTCGGGGGAGACGGCGAGCGCGGCGAGCACCGAGCGGGCGAGGTCCGCAGTCCAACGGCTGATCGCCACGACCACGGCGCAGCGCCGCACGAGCTCGCGTGCCGTCCACCGCTTGAAGGCCGAGCGATGGATCTTGGCGTCGAGGAGCAGCAGCTCCGTCCCGTAAGTGACGAGCCCGTACGGGAGCCCGTAGCGCCGCTGGAGCCAGCTCGCCGGGTAGCCCGCGGGCTTGAGCTCGCCGCACCAGACGAACCCCGGGCGCACGCCTCGCGCCAGCGTGCCCGCCCGCGCGCCCCAGAGGACCAGCCCGTTGATCGTCCGGAGGCGCGTCGCGCGAATTCCGACGCGGTCGATCGCGTGCGGGAAGCGCGCGTCGCTCGTCTCGCTTCCCGCTTCCCGCCCGGTCGAGACGACGAGGGAGCCGGGCGGATAGCGCAGCGCCAATTCGCCCATCATCCGGGCGATCCCGCCGCCACGGGGAGGAAAGTTGTATGCGAGGAGGAGGGTGGTGCTCAATCCTTATCCCGCCACCACCTCGGCCTCGATCGCGCGAAAATCCCGCACCACGCGGTCCCAGTTGTAGTAGGTCTCGACCGCGCGCCGCCCGGCAGCGCCGATGCGCTGCGCGAGGGCGCGGTCCCCGAGCAGCCGGCAGATCGCGCCGGCGAACGCGGTCGGGTCTTCCGCAGGGACCAGGAACCCGGTCTCGCCGTCGCGCACCGCGTCCGGAATGCCACCGGAGTTCCCCGCCACGACCGGCAGGCCGCACGCCGACGCCTCGACGAGCGAGATCCCGAACCCCTCGACGCCGATCCGCTCCGCCCGGCGCGACGCGCCCACGTACACCGTCGCGAGATTGTAGAGCGCCGGCAGGTCGCGCTCGCCCACCTCGCCCAGAAACCGCACCCGCTCGGCCACACCGGTTTTGTGGGCGAGCTTCTCGAGCCGCTCGCGCTCCGGCCCCGAGCCCGCGACGGCGTAGCGCACGTCGGCCGCCCGCCCGACGATCGCGGGGAGCGCCCGGATCACCGTGTCTACGCCCTTGTGCGGCTCGAGCCGCGCCACGGTAAGGAGCCAGCGCGCACCGCCATCCGGAAGGTCGAAACGATGCCGCAGCTCGTCTGTGTCCACACCCGGGCGGAACCGCTCCGGGTCGGTGCCGAGGTGTACCACACGGAGCCGCTGGCCATGGCCGTCGAGCCCGAGGTCGCCGAGCACCGAGAGCACGAGATCGCGCGTCCAGCCGCTGATCGCGACGAGCGCGGCCGCGCCCCCGAACACGGCCCGCGCCGTGCGGCGCTTGAAGACCGATTGCCGGATCTTGTGCTGCTCGCTCAGCACGTCGGCACCATAGAGGAATACACTGTACGGCACGCCACAGCGCTCCAGCACCCAGCGGGCCGGGTATCCCGCGGGCTTCACATTGCCGCAATGGACGAAGCGGACGCGGTGTTGGCGGGCGAGGCTCGCCGCGCGGCGCGACCACAGCAGCAGGCCCGGCAGCGACTTCGTGGTGCGCCGGCCGACAGGGAGGCGATCGACCATTCCGTTGAACTGCGCGTCGACATCGGCGGCGTCGGGGTCTTGCGGGGTGGAGACGATCAGCTCGCCGGCGGGATAGCGCCGGGCGAGCTCGCCATGCAGGCGGGCGATGCCGCCGCCCATCGGCGGAAAGTCCTGTGCGAGCAGCAGGGTCGTCATCGCGAGCGCTCCCACAGGCGGGCGTACTTGAGAAACACGCTCACCGCGGCGAGTCCGCACAACACGGCGCCGCGCCACCCTTCGAGCACACCGAGCTGCAACAGGTACATCCGGACAAAGCGCGCGGGCGGGCGCAGCAGGAGATCGCTGACGCGCGGCCGGCGCCCGCGCGCGGCGAGCTCCCCGGCAATCCAGCCGGCGTAGCGATCGAGCTTCTGCACGTAGTGCGACAGGTCGCGGTAAGGCACGTGCTCGAGCGGCGCCCGCAGGCGGCCTACGTCGGGCCCGGCGTGCAGCCTCGCGTGCAGGCGCAGGTCGTGGTAGCGGACGTCGCGGCGAAACAGGCGGACGACCCAGTCGGATCCCCAGCCTGCCCGCGTGATCGTCTTCCCGAGGAAGACGTTGCGCCGGCGGACGGCGTACGCCGGGTGCGCCGGGGCCGCCACCGTGGCGGCAAGCTCCGCGGCGAGCTCGGGGCCGATCCGCTCGTCGGCATCGAGCGCGAACACCCAATCGTGGGTGGCGGCGGCGATCCCCGCGTTCTTCTGGGCCGCGATCCGCTCGCCCCCGACCACCGCCCCGCCGCCCTCCATGACTCGCGCGCCCACCGCACGCGCGAGCTCCGGAGTACCGTCGGTCGACGCGTCATCCACGACGATGACCTCTCCCGCCCACGCGAGTCCGCGAACGCACTCGCCGATCTGCAGCGCCTCGTTCCGCGTGGGGATGACGATCGAGACCGGGGTGCGCGAGGCCATGTCGCTGGCTAATGGTAACGACGGGCCAGCGCCTCGCGGTAGATGGCTTCGGTCCGTGCGGCGGTGCGTTCGAGCGTGAACTCGCGCCGCACGAGCTCCCGGCCCGCGCGCGCCAGCCGACGCCCGAGGCCGGCGTCGCCGAGCAGCCGCGCGAGCGCCCGCGCCCACGCAGCCGGGTCAAGGGGCGGGACCAGGAGCCCCGTCTCCTCCGAACGCACGAGATCGGGGTTGCCCCCGTAGTCCGACGCCAGGACCGGGAGCCCCAGCGCCATCGCCTCCAGCAAGGTTTGCGAAAGCCCTTCGATGCGGGACGGCAGCGCCGCCGCCGCCGCGAGATGGTAGAACGCGAGTGGCCGATCGGTGGGTGGCACGAACACCACCCGGTGGCGCGCCGGCACGGCGGCCGCGAGCGCGCGCAGGCGCTCGTCCGCCTCGAGCCCCACGAGCGCCAGCACGACGGGCTGCTCGACGGCCGGCAGGGCACGGAGCAGGACGTCCTGGTCCTTGCGGCGCGCCACGACCGCGACGACCGGCCGGCCGGCGACATCGCCCAGCGCGGCGCCCGCCGCCGCCAGGTCCGCGGGCGGCAGGGCGGCGTCCACGCGCTCCAGGGCGAGGCCGTTCGGGACAACGCGCAGCCGGCCGCCCGGGTGCAGCCGGCGACGCAGCGCGCGGGCCACGGCCTCGCTCACGGCGATCGTGCGGTCCGCCGCGAGTCCCACGGCGACGAGCTCGAGCGGGGACGTGAGGGGCATGGTGCGCCGCGTGACGACGAACGCCTGCGGCAGCGCCCCGCGCCAGCGCAGCCAGGCGAGCGCGCGGCGGTCGCGCGTGGCGTTCGCGTTCACGACGTCCACGCGCTCCCGGGCGATGACGCCCGCGAGCGAACGAGCGAGCACGCCCGTGCCCGCAAACGCGAGGGGCACCACCGGCAGCGCCGCCTCCCGCGCCAGTCGCGCGAGCAGGGCGTCCTCGCGGCAGCCGACGACCACCCGATGGCCGCGGCGGGCGAGGTGCTGACTCAAGCCGAAGATGGACTGCGTCGAGCCGGCGGGACCGCCCTGGTGCGTCACCTGCAGAATGGTGAGGGGCCGGTCTGGCATCGCCCGAAGGTAGTTATACTATCTCGCCCATGCACGTCGTGGTGGCGTCCCACCAGCAGCTGCCCGCGAAGGGGTACGGCGGCCCCCAGCGCGTGGTCGTCGCGCTGGTGCGCGGGCTCGGGACGCTCGGCCACCGCGTCACGCTGCTCGCGCCGCCCGGCACGCGGGTCCCGGAGGCCAAGGTGGTGGAGGTCGCGCCGCGCAAGTTCGCCGACGCCGCGAGCCTGGCCCCCTCCATCCCGCGCGACGCCGACATCCTGCACGCGCACTTCCCGCTCAAGCGCGGACCCGGCACGATCCCGTTCGTGCAGACCATCCACCGCAACCTCAAGCCCGGCAGCCCGCCGGACCCCAACACGATCTTCCTCTCCCGCGACCACGCCCGCCGCCACGGGAGCGCAACGTTCGTCTACAACGGGCTCGATCCCGCCGAGTACTTCTTCCGCCGGTTCCCCAAGCGCCCCGAGCAGTACGATCTCTTCCTCGGCAAGCTGCACAGCGCGAAGGGCTACCACTGGGCCGTCGAGGCGGCGAAGCACACCGGCCACAAGCTGATCGTCGCGGGCGGCTGGCGGCCCAGCTTCACCGGGTCGGTCAAGTACGTGGGCGAGGTGGATGGCGCGACCAAGGCCGCCCTGCTGGCGCGCGCCCGCTGCCTGTGGAATCCCCCGGAGTGGGACGAGCCCTTCGGCCTGGTGACCATCGAGGCGCTCTTCTCGGGAACGCCGGTGCTCGGCACCCGCCGCGGCGCCCTGCCGGAGCTGATCACGCCCGATGTGGGCGCCCTGTGCGATACTATGGACGAGATGATCGCCGCGGCGCAGTCGATCCACACGCGCAGCCCCGCAGCCTGCCGGGCGCTCGCCGAGCGGTGCTTCACGCACGTCGTGATGGCGGAGGAATACCTCCGCATGTATCACCACGTGCTGGACACGGGCGTCCTCCCGCCGGGCAGGCCCACGCCCGGAGTCGCGCAGTGACGGCCCTGCACATCGCCGTCGCGGCGCACTACCGGCTCCCCGTCAAGGGATACGGCGGGACCGAGCGCGTGGTCGTGGCGCTGGTCCGCGGACTCGCGGCGCTGGGCCACCGCGTCACCCTCCTCGCCGCGCCCGGAACCGAGGTGCGGGAAGCGTCGCTCATCGCGGTGCCGCCGCTCCCGCTCACGGATCCGACCCGGGACCTCACCACCTTGCTCCCCCGCGACGCCGACGTGCTCCACGCCTTCTTCCCCGTGCGGCGCATACCGTCCCGTCCGTTCGTGAGCACGCTCGAGGGAAACCTGAAGGCTGGAGAGGCCGCCGCCCCCAACACGATTTTCGTTTCCCGGAATCACGCGCAGCGGTACGGGAGCGACGTCTTCGTTTACAACGGCCTCGACCCGGCGGACTTTCTATTCCGATCCGTGAAAGACGACTACGACTTGTTCCTCGGCCGGCTGCACAGCGTGAAGGGCTATCGGTGGGCGCTGCAAGGCGCCAAGCGCTCGAAGCGGCGGCTGTTCGTGGCCGGCGGCTGGCGGCCGAGCCTGGCGCGCCACGTCAAGTACGTGGGGGAGGTGGACGGGCGCCGCAAAGCCGAGCTGCTGGCCGGCGCGCGCTGTCTCTGGATGCCGGCGCTGTGGGACGAGCCGTTCGGCCTGACCACGATCGAGGCCCTGTTCTCAGGAACGCCCGTGCTCGGGACGCGGCGCGGGGCGCTGCCCGAGGTGATCGCGCCGGAGGTGGGCGCCCTGTGCGACTCGCTGGATGAGATGATCGCCGCGGCGGAGACGATCCACACCCGCAGCGCCGAGGCGTGCCGCGCGCACGCGGAGCGCTTCTTCACGCACATCGTGATGGCACAGGAGTACGTGCGAATGTACCACACGCTGCTCGACACCGGCACGCTGCCGCCCGGGCGTCCCACGGCGCCGGGACGCCCCTACAACAGCTCGGTCAGCCCCGCGTAAAACCGCTCGGCGGCCGCCTCGATCGTCAGCTGTCGCACGGCGGCCGGATCGGGCGGCGGATTGGCGCACGCGGCGCGGAGCGCCGCGACCAATCCCGCCTCGTCGTCGAGCCCGAACAGGCGCGCGGTGCCGCCCACGAACTCGCGATGGGGCGGGATGTCCGATGCGACCACGGGCGCGCCGCAAGCGACGGCCTCGATGGGCGACAGCCCGAAGCCCTCGAAGCGGCTGGGACAGACGACGACGCTCGCGTCGCGGTATGCCGTCACGATCGCAGCGTCGCTCAACCCGCTCTCGATGGAGCAGGGCACCCCGAGCTCCGCGGCCAGGCGCCGCAGACGCTCCTCCTCTGGTCCCCTCCCGATCAACCGCACCGGCCACGCCGGCGCGAGCTGCGCCGCCGCGCGGATCACCGCCTGCTGGTTCTTGTAGGGCTCGAGGCGGGAGACGCTCAACAGGTGAGGGTCGGCGTGGCCCCCGCCGCCGGGCGGCGTGAAGCGCGCCGAATCGTAGCAGTAGGGCACCCGGCGGCACGCCACCCCGAAGTGGGCGGTGACGCTGGCGGCGGTCAGCGCGCTCGACGACCACACGGCGCGCGCCCGCGCGGCGATGAACCGCAGCCGGCTGTAATAGCCCCGCCGCTCGCGGTACGCCCGAGCGAGCCGCGGCAGCCGCACGAGCCGGCCGAGCGCCCACCACACGGGATCGGGCTTGCCGAGCCCGGTCCGCCAGGGAGGCAGGTCCCATACGTAGAGCACGTAGGGGCAGCGCCGCGCCGCCGCGTAGCGCCACGCGCGCTCGGCCACGGTCCCGCTCAGCGCGATCGCCAGGCAGGCGGGCGCATCGCCGTCGGTCGCGATCGTCAGCCCCAGCTGGCGCAGCCGCGGCACGATCAGCGTGGTAAAGGGATTGGGTCCGAACCAGCGAAGGTCGTTCACTCTTCGGGGGGCGGGAGCGGGGGCGCCACTTCGAAGATAAAGACCGCCGCGCCGCGCTGCTTCAGGAGGGGTGGCACCAGGTTGCGCAGGGACGAGCGGTAGAAGCGACGCAGCTTGACGCGACCCCACGGCTCGAGTACCCGCCGCAGCGAGACCTCGTCGTACTCCCGCTTGTGATCGGGGTCCCAGAACGCCCGCCCCACCGGTGTCGTGCCGACGAGCCTGCCGCCCGGGGCGAGGTAGCCCACGAGCTCGCCCACGAAGGCACGGTCATCGGGGACGTGCTCCAGCACCTCGCAGCAGAACACCAGTTCGAACGCGCCCCGCGCGGGCCGGCTCCCCGTAAAGACCGGCGCGGCGGCGGCGCCCCGGAACGCCTGCGCCTGAGCGAGCGCGGCGGGAGCGATGTCGTAGCCCACGGCCTGTGCCCCGGCGCGCTGGAGCGCGAACGTGAACACGCCGTCCATGCAGCCGTAATCGAGCACGCGCTTGCCCGCCGGCGGATAGCGGCGCAGCAGCACGCGTTGCCGCCAGAGCAGATGCCGCAACCGCCACGCGAGGTCGCGGGCGGCGCCGCCCTGTCGCTCGAGCCAGACTCGATACTGCCGATCGTACTCCGTCGCCAGCGACATGCTAGACTCCTGCCATGCGCGTAATAGTCCTCGGCGCGGGCGGCGCCCACAAGGCTGAAGCTTCCATTGCGCGGGCCGTCCGGTCGCTCGGCCATCCCTGCCGGCTCATCAACGTCGTCACGGGGACGCGCTATCTGAAGGGGTTCGCGGCGCCGCTGGTGCGCCGCTTGGTCGATTCGTTCGCGCCGGATGCGCTCATCCTCACGCGCCACGCGATCCGGCTCGGTGAGCCGGTCGTCCGGTCGCTGACCCGCGGCCGCCGCTCGGCCTTCTGGTACTTCGACCTCGCGGGCCATCCGCTGCCCGACGCCGTGGCGCTCGGCCGCGCGGTCGACATCATGTTCGTCACCACGCGCTCCCAGGTCGATCGGTACCGGACTGCAGGCGTCCCCACTGTGCTGCACCTCCCTCAGGGCGTGGACCCGGCGACCGAGCGGCCGGCGACCCGGTCGCCGCGCCGCTATCGCTGCGACGTCTCGTTCGTGGGCTCGGGTCACTACCCGTACCGGCACGAGCTGCTGCGGGCCGTGGCCGCGGCGTGCCAGCTGCAGATTCGCGGCCCCGGCTGGGGCGGGGCGCCCGCTGACCTGCCCGTGCGCGGCGGCGCGGTGTGGGGCACACGGTTCGCGCGCGTCGTGCACGGCGCGGCCATCTCGCTCGGCGCCCACGCGACGCCGGAGGACGCGCGGGAGCGGGATGGCGGCGCCTCGAACCGCATGTGGAAGGTGTTCGGGTGCGGCGGCTTCTACCTCGGCGCCTACGTGGACGGGATCGAGCTGTTCGCGCGCGACGGCGAGCACTGCGCCTGGTACCGTGACGCGGACCAGGCCGTCACCCTCGTCCGCCACTACCTGACCGATCCCGCGACCCGGGCGCGCATCGCCCAGGCGGGGCGCTCCCACGCGCTGGCCCACCACACCTACGCCCACCGCGTGACTTTGCTGCTCGACGGCCGAGGCTACACCTCTACGTAGTTGCGGAATTCAAATACGCGGGCGCCCGTGAGCCGCTCGATCCAGTCGGAGAGATAGTACCGGACGAAGCCCAGCCGGAAGCGACGCGGCCCGAGGGGGGGCATGGGCTCGCGCGCCCGCGCGGCGATCCACTCCTGCGCCGCCTGCGGGTGCGCGCCGGCGAAGTGGCGCAACAGCGGCATCCACCCCAAGGTGCCGCGGACCTGCGCTGCCGCCGACCGCTCCCGGCTCCACGGGAAGATGATCTGCGCCGACTCGTGTTTCTCCCGAATCGCCCACGTGGGCCGCGCCCACCCGTAATGGAACATCGTGGCATCGGTCAGGCGGGCGCGGATCTTCCGCAGCTCCGGGCCGACGCGAAAGCCCTGCGCCCCTTGATACGACCGGATGTCGTGACCCCGTCCCCGCAGCCGCACGCAGCGCACCTCACGGCGGTACCACCGCCGCGTGGTGGCGAGCGTTTCGAAGTTCCCCCAGAAGTGCAGGTACCGGACGAGCAGCCCCTCGACCCGCATGTCACCGTCCCACTCCGCCACCCGCTCCTTCAGGATGCGCGCGCCGCTCTCGT
>WNGL01002374.1_pt1 | contig 40772 bp, 44 predicted proteins | sample 5400591 | NCBI WGS metagenome assembly WNGL01 (sample SAMN13153377, study PRJNA577476) | soil metagenome | isolation source: 80 cm soil or saprolite under Garry oak tree replicate 1 | place: USA:California | collected 2016-06-15
CGCCCGGCCACCCGCCCGGCCACCCGCCCGGCCACCCGCCCGGCTACGCCGGCTACGCTCCCGGCTACGCCGGCTACGCTCCCGGCCCTGGCGGCCGGCGCCGCGCTGTGCCTGTGCCTGGCCCTGGCGGCGTGCTCCTCCGGATCGGCCAGCCCGGGAGCCCGCCGCAGCACCGCGGCCGGTCCTGCCGCCTCGGCATCGCCGGCCCAGCCGGCCACCGGCCCGGCCGCCCAGGCCGCGGTCAAGGCCATGTGGCGGACGTTCTTCAACGGCGCCGTCCCGATCCCGCGCCGTCTCGAGCTGCTGCAGGACGGCCAGCAGTTCGCCTCGTTCGTCAGGACGCAAGCCAAGACCTCGCTCGGGTCCCTGGTCCTGGCGGCCTCGGCCAGGGTCAGCTCGGTGACCCTGGAGCCGCCGGGGAAGGCGAGCGTGACCTACACCGTCCTGCTCGGCGGCAAGCCGGTCGCGAAGAACCTGACCGGCGCGGCGGTGTACGCGGACGGGAGCTGGAAGGTCGCGGCCAGCACCTTCTGCGGCCTGCTGCGCCAGGCCTACGGCAAGAAGAACCACCTGATCCCCGCCGCCTGCGGAAGCTAGCCAGATGACCGGCGCGATGGCCGTGCCCGGCGAGGTCGCAGCCGCCCGCTGGCGGCGCCGCCCGGTCGCGCTCGCGACCCTGTGCACGGTGCTGTTCCTGACCTTCCTCGACAACACCGTGGTGAGCGTCGCGCTCGCCAGCATCAGGGCCGACCTGCACGCCGGGGTGTCCGCCTTGCAGTGGGTGGTCGGCGCCTACGCCCTGACGTTCGCGGCGCTGATGCTGACGTTCGGGATGGTCGGCGACGAGTTCGGCCGCAAGAAGGTGATGCTCGCGGGCGCCGGCGTGTACTGCGCCGGGGCGGCGATGTCGGCGCTGGCACCGAGTATCGCGATCCTGGTCGCCGGGCGCGCGGTGATGGGCCTGGGTGCCGCGGCGAGCGAGCCGGGCACGCTCTCGATGATCAGGCAGCTCTACGCCGAGGAGCGGAGCCGCAACCGCGCGCTCGGGATCTGGGCGGCCGTCTCCGGATTCTCGCTGGCGCTCGGCCCGGTGCTCGGCGGCGCCTTCGTGGGCGCGTGGAGCTGGCGCGGGATCTTCTGGTTCGACGTCACGTTCGGGCTGGCCGCGCTGGCGGCGGCGGCCCTCGTGCTGCCGGAGAGCGCCGATCCCCAGGCCGGGCGGGTGGACGTCGGCGGCACGGTGCTCGGTGCGAGCGCGCTCGGCGCGCTGGTGTTCGCGGTGATCGACGGCGAAAGCGCCGGCTTCACCGCGCCAGGCGTCCTCGCCCTGTACGGCGTCAGCGCGCTGGCCGCGGCCGCGTTCGCGAGATGGGAGCTGCGGAGCCCGCATCCGCTGCTCGACCTGCGGTTCCTGCGCGTTCCGCGGTTCACCGCGCCGAACGTGATCGCCGCCTGCTGTTACTTCGCGACGTTCGCGATCTTCTTCTTCACCGCCCTGTACCTGGCCGAGGTCGCCGGGTACTCCGGCTACCAGGTGGCCGCCATCTTCGCCCCGATGACGGTCGTGATGATCGCCGCGTCCCTGCTGGCGGGCCGTCTGACCAGCGTGATCGGGGTGCGCTGGTCGATGACCGGCGGCTGCCTGGTATTCGCCGCCGGCCTGGTCGCGACCAACCTGGTGCTCGGCCCGCATCCCGGCTACGTTCCGCTGGCGGCCGCGCTCGCGCTGGCCGGGGCCGGACTCGGCGCGTGCGTGGTGCCGGTCACCTCGTCGGTGCTTGCGGCGGTGCCCGGCGAGCGGTCCGGCATGGCGGCGTCGGCCACCAACACCAGCAGGGAGGTCGGCGCCGTGGCCGGAGTGGTCGTGCTCGGCGCCCTGGTCGACGCCGAGCTCAAGTCCGGCCTGATCGCCCGGATGACGCAGCTGCACCTGCCGGCCACGTTGCAGACCGCGGTCGTCCAGGTGGTCGAGACCGGAGGCGGCGGAGCGCTCGCCCTCGGCGGCGCAGGCGGGGGAACCGGAGGCGGCGGCGGGCCGGGCGGTGCTGGCCAGGGCGGTGCTGGCCAGGGCGGCGGGCTGATCGGGCAGCTGCTCCAGGCCGGTTACTCGGCTTTCGAGACCGCCCTGCACGATGCCCTGTACCTGTCCGCGGCCCTGCTGGCCGGCGCCGCGCTGCTCGCCCTCACCACGCTGCGCGGGCGGGATCAGGATGCTCCCGCGAGCACCTCGTCGAGCCGCTCGTAGCTCTCGCGGACACCGGCCTGCATCCCGCCGGCGACGAAGGCGTCGCGGGCGGCGAACGAGTCCACCAGCGACGTCGACGTCAGCCTGGTGCGGCCGTCGCCGAGATCGGTGAACACGATCCGCTCGAGCGCCACACCGTCCGGCTCGCCGTCGTAGGTGAACGTCTGCACGATCAGCTCGCCCGGCCGGACCTCGTGGAAGCAGCCGTGGAAGCCGAACTCGTTGCCGTCGGACAGATGGGCGTACCGGTAGGAGCCGCCGGTGCGGCAGTCGTAGTGGTCGATCCGCATCTGGTGCCGGCGCGGCCCGAGCCACCTGGCGACCAGGCCGGGATCGGCATGGGCGCGGAACACCTTGCCGGGCGCGGCGTCGAACTCCCTGCAGATCCGCACCAGCGGGACGTCCCGGTCGACGGTGATCTCGGTCTCGTGTGTCTTGGCGGTCATCATGACATTCCTTCGGTTGGCGGGACTGGCTCGACGTCGTCCGGCATCGCGGCCAGGACGTGGTCCAGACGGCGGTAGCGCTCCTCGGCCTCGCGGCGGTAACGCTCGATCCACGCGGTCAGCAGGTCGAGCACCTCCGCCTCGAGGTGGACGGGGCGGCGCTGGGCGTCCTTGGTCTGGCTGACCAGGCCGGCCCCGGCCAGCACCTTGAGGTGCTTGGAGACCGCCTGGATGGTCACGCTGTACGGCGCTGCGAGCTCGTTGACCGTGGCGTCCGCGACGGCAAGCCGCGCGACCATGTCCCGCCGGGTGGGATCGGCCAGGGCCGCGAACACCCGGGAGAGCGGATCGGCCGCCACCGGTTCCTCCTTGCGGTCAACCGTCTGGTTGAATACAAGGTAGCTCGCGGCACGAGCCGTTGTCAACCAATTGGTTGAACAAGCTCGTGCGTGGCTGGTGACGTGCGCGGGCCCAGGTGGCGGACGGAGGAACATGGCCGCGGGGCGCTGGGAGTTCTGGGTCGACAGGGGCGGGACGTTCACCGACGTCGTGGCGCGCCGGCCGGACGGCACGCTCGCCGTGCACAAGCTGCTGTCGGAGAACCCGGCGCGGTACGCCGACCCGGCCGTGGCCGGGATCCGCCATCTGCTCGGCGTGCCGCCGGGGGCGGCGATCCCGGCCGAGCGGATCGCCGAGGTCCGGCTGGGCACCACGGTCGCGACGAACGCGCTGCTTGAGCGCACGGGCGAGCCGACCGTGCTGGTCATCACGGCCGGGTTCGCCGACGCGCTGCTGATCGCGTACCAGGACCGGCCGAAGATCTTCGAGCGGCAGATCGTGCGGCCCGAGCTGCTGTACTCCCGCGTGGTCGAGGCCGCCGAGCGGGTCGGCGCGCGCGGCGAGGTTATCCGCCCGCTCGACGAGGGCGCCGTCGCCCGCGACCTGCGGGCCGCTTACGCCGACGGCTTCCGCGCGGTGGCCGTGGTGTGCATGCACGGCTACCGCTACCCGGAGCACGAGCGCCGGATCGGCGCGATCGCCAGGCGGATCGGGTTCACCCAGGTGTCGGAGTCGCATGCGACCAGCCCGCTGATGAAGCTGGTCTCGCGCGGCGACACGACCGTGGCGGACGCCTACCTGTCCCCGATCATCGCCAGGTACTCCGGCCGGGTCCGCGCCGAGCTGGACGGCGCCCGGGTGCAGTTCATGCAGTCCAATGGCGGGCTGACCGGCGCGCGCCTGTTCCGCGGCAAGGACGCGATCTTGTCGGGCCCGGCCGGGGGCATCGTCGGCATGGCAAGAACCGCGCAGGCCGCCGGGTTCGGCAAGGTGATCGGGTTCGACATGGGCGGCACGTCCACGGACGTCTCGCATTTCGCCGGGGAGCTCGAGCGGCAGTACGAGACGCACGTCGCCGGGGTCCGGATGCGGGCGCCGATGCTGAGCATCCACACCGTGGCCGCCGGCGGCGGCTCCGTGCTGCACTTCGACGGCAGCCGATACCGAGTCGGCCCCGACTCGGCGGGCGCCGACCCAGGGCCCGCCGCGTACCGGGCGGGCGGCCCGCTGACCGTTACCGACGCCAACATCATGCTCGGCCGGATCCAGCCCGGGTACTTTCCCGCCGTGTTCGGCCCGGCCGGAGACCAGCCGCTGGATCCCGCGGTCGTGGCGGGCAAGTTCGCGGCGCTGGCCGGACAGATCGGCGCGGCCACTGGCAGCACGCCGCAGCCCGAGCAGGTCGCGGCCGGATTCGTCGACATCGCCGTGGCCAACATGGCGAACGCGATCAAGAAGATCTCGGTGCAGCGCGGCTACGACGTGACCGAGTACGTGCTGGCGACCTTCGGCGGCGCCGGCGGGCAGCACGCCTGCGCGGTGGCGGACGCGCTCGGCATGACCCGGGTGCTCATCCACCCGCTGGCCGGGGTGCTGTCCGCGCTGGGCATCGGTCTGGCCGATGTGACGGCCATGCGGGAGACCGCCGTGGAGGCACCGCTCACCGAGGCGCTGCTGCCCGAACTCGACGCCGTCGCCGGCCGCCTGACGGCCGACGCGCGGGCCGAGCTCGCGGCCGACGGGGTCGATCCCGCCAGGGTCGCGGCCGTGCGCCGAGCCCACCTGAAGTACGAGGGCACCGACACCGCGCTGGCCGTGCCGATCGGGCCGGCGGCGGCCATGATCGGCGACTTCGAGGCCGCCTACCGGCAGCACTTCTCGTTCCTCATGCGCGACCGGCCCGTGATCGCCGAAGCCGTCTCGGTCGAGCTGACCGCGGCATCGGCCGCGCCGGACGGCGGGTACGCCGTCGCCGGGCACGGCGGCGGGGCCGCCGGCCGCGGCGCGGCCACCGTCCGCATGCACGCCGGCGGGACCTGGCGCCAGGCGCCGCTGCTGGCGCGGCGCGACCTGCGGCCAGGGCAGCGCGCCGACGGCCCCGCCCTGATCACCGATGACTTCGCCACTACGGTCGTGCAGCCGGGCTGGCGCGCCGAGCTGACCGCCCGCGGCGACCTGCTGCTCACCCGGGTGGCGGCCGGGCCAGGCGGCAACAGCGCAGGCACCGACGTGGACCCGGTCATGCTGGAGATCTTCAACAACCTGTTCATGTCGGTCGCCGAGCAGATGGGGGAGCGGCTGCGAGCCACCGCGCACTCGGTCAACATCAAGGAGCGGCTGGACTTCTCCTGCGCGATCTTCGACTCGGCCGGCGGGCTGATCGCCAACGCCCCGCACATCCCGGTCCATCTCGGCTCGATGGGCGAGAGCATCAGGATCGTCGCCGAGCGCAACGCCGGACAGATGCGCCCCGGCGACGTCTACGTGCTCAACGACCCGTACCACGGCGGCACCCACCTGCCCGACGTCACCGTCGTCACGCCGGTGTTCGGCACCGGGCCGGGGGAGCACGCCGCTCCAGGCGCGGGCCAGCACAGCGCGCCAGGGGACGCGGGCCAGCACAGCGCGCCAGGGGACGCGGGCCAGCACAGCATCCTGTTCTTCGTCGCCTCGCGCGGTCACCACGCCGAGATCGGCGGCATCACGCCCGGCTCGATGCCGGCCTTCTCCACCCGGGTGGAGGAGGAGGGGGTGCTGATCGACAACTGGCTGCTGGTGCGCGATGGCGTGCTGCGCGAGGCGGAGACGCTCGACCTGCTGCGGGACGCGCCGCACCCGTCCCGTAACCCCGAGGTCAACCTGGCCGACCTGCGCGCGCAGATCGCCGCGAACGAGCGGGGCGCCGGCGAGCTGCGCCGGATGTGCGAGCACTTCGGCCTGGACGTGGTGACCGCTTACATGGGTCACGTCCAGGACAACGCCGAGGAGGAAGTGCGCCGCGTGATCAGCAGGCTGCGCGACGGAGCGTGCCGCTACGAACTGGACAACGGGGCCGTGATCCACGTGGCGGTCCTGGTGGACCGGGCCGCGCGCAGCGCGGAGATCGACTTCACCGGCACGTCGCCGCAGGGGAGCGGGAACTTCAACGCGCCGTCGTCGGTGGCCATGGCGGCCGTCCTCTACGTGCTGCGCACGCTGGTGGCCGACGACATCCCGCTCAACTCCGGCTGCCTCAAGCCGGTGCGGGTGATCATCCCGCCCGGGTGCCTGCTCTCGCCGCGGTATCCGGCCGCGGTGGCGGCCGGCAACGTCGAGACCTCGCAGGCGATCACCGGCGCCCTGCTCGCCGCGCTGGGCGTGATGGCCGAGGGCTCGGGCACCATGAACAACATCACGATCGGCAACGCGCGCCACCAGTACTACGAGACGGTGGCGAGCGGCTCGGGGGCCGGTGACGGGTTCGACGGGACCGACGTCGTGCAGACCCACATGACCAACTCCAGGCTCACCGATCCCGAGGTGCTCGAGTGGCGTTACCCGGTCCGGCTTGACCGGTACGAGATCCGCCGCGGCAGCGGCGGGAACGGGCGCTGGCACGGCGGGTCAGGCGGCCGGCGGGAGATCAGGTTCGGTGAGCCGATGACGGTGACCACCCTGGCCAGCCACCGCCAGGTGGCGCCGTACGGCATGGCGGGCGGCGAGCCGGGCTCGCTGGGACGGCACTGGGTGCGCCGCGCCGACGGCTCGGTTACCCCGATGCGCGGCTGCGACTCCCTGCAGGTCGGCGCCGACGACGTGTTCGTGATCGAGACGCCGGGCGGCGGCGGGTACGGACACCGGCCGGGCAGCGGTGCGTAGTCGCCTTACAGGCCAGTCCGCCGCCCGCGAGGTTCCGGTTTCGGGGCGTGTTCTGGTCCAAGCTCCGCCCGGTTTGCCGTACCGTGTACGTGTCCGTCAAAACGGCACATCCCCCACGCGGTAAAGGACGGCAATGCCAGCAGAACTGCCTGCGATCGCTCCCGCCGCGAGGCGCAGGGTTCCTGAACCGCTCCGGCGCGTGCTGGCCTCGCCGGGCGGCAGGCGGATGCTCAGGTTCGCTCCCGCCGCGCTGCTCGCGCTGGCCGCCACCCAGGTCACCTACTTCCTCTGCTTCAGCGTGCTGGCCATGACCGGCCGGGCCGCGGGTGCCGCCGGCTGGCTAGCCGGGGCGGCGGTCAGCTACGGCGTCAGCCGCTGGGCCTGGGAACGCAAGGGCAGGCCGCGGCTTTTCAGGGAGACCCTGCCGTTCGTGGCCATCTCGCTGGTCGTCGGGATCGTGCTGACCGAGGCCAGCCACTTCGGGTACCGGGAGGCCGCGGCGCTCGGGCTGCACGGCGCCGCGCACGACGCGTTCGTGCAGGGCTTCTACCTCGCCGCCAACTGCTGCACGTTCCTGACCAGGTTCGTGATCTTCCACTTCGTGCTGTTCACCGACCGGGACGCGAAGTCCGGCTCGCGGCTAGGAGTCGAGGACGCCTAGCCGCGCGGCTGCGGGTCACGGCGGCGCCGTCCGTGCCCGCGGCAGCCACTGCCCGCGGCCCGGCCGGGCCAGCACCTGGCCGTCCTCGAGCACGACCGCGCCGCGGCTCACGGTGTACCGCGGCCACCCGCATACCTCGCGGCCGTCGTACACCGAGTAGCCCGCCCTGGATCGCATCGACCGGCCGTCGACCGTGCGGCGCACGCCGGGGTCGAGCACCAGCAGGTCGGCGTCGCTGCCGACGGCGATCGTGCCCTTGCGCGGGTAGAGCCCGAACAGCCGGGCCGGGTTCGTCGAGGTCAGCGAGACGAAGCGGGACAGCGGGATGCGGCCGGCCCGCACTCCCGCGGAGAACAGCATCGGAAGCATCGTCTCCAGGTCGGCGACGCCCTGCCTGGCCGTGGTGACGTCCTGGGCCGGGTCGAGCTTGTCGGCCAGCAGCCACGGCGCGTGGTCGCTGCCGAGCGTGTCGACCGACCCGTCGGCCAGGCCCGCCCACAGCGCCTCGACGTCGGCGTCCGCGCGCAGCGGCGGGGCGCCGATGTACTTTGCGCCCTGCGGCTCGGTCAGCGCGGCGCTGGTCAGGTACAGGTACAGCGGCCTGATCTCGACGAAGACCGGCAGGCCGCGCGAGCGCCCGCGCCGGGCGGCGTCCAGGGCCGCCTGCGAGGACAGGTGGACCACGTAGACCGGCGAGCCGGTGGCCTCGCAGATCGCGACGGCCCGGTCGACCGCGGCACGCTCGGCCGGCACCGGCCGGCTGGCTGCCCAGTCAGCCAGGCCGCCCCGGCCCGCCCGCAGCAACTGCTGGCCGGCGAACCTGACCAGGGCGCCGTCCTCGCAGTGGAGCAGCGTCAGCATGCCGTGCTGGCCCGCGACCCTGACTGCCTCGATCATCCCGTCGGCCCGGGCCTCGAACTCCTCCCCGACCATGAACAGCTTCAGGCTGGTGTGGCCGGCCGCCGCCAGCCGCGGCAGTTCGGCCAGCGCCTCTGCGGACGGGCTGGTGAGCACCGGATGCAGCACGTAGTCGACGCCGGCCAGGGCCTTCGCCGCGGCGAGGTCGCGGTCGAGCGACTCGGCCAGCGAGTCGCCGGCCGCGGGGAAGGTCATGTTGCCGATCGTGGTCACGCCGCCCGCGATGGCGGCGGCCGACCCGCTGCCGAAGTCGTCCACCCAGGCCGGTTCGCCTGGCTCGGCCGGCGGCGGGGAGGACAGGTGCACGTGCATGTCCAGGCCGCCCGGCAGGACCAGCGCCCCGGCCGCGTCCAGCTCCCTGCGGCCGCGCGGCGACCCGCCGATCTGGCTGATCCTGCCGTCGCGGACCCCGAGGTCGCACTCGGCCGAGCCGCCGCCCGCGGTCACCACGGTTCCGCCGCGGACGACCAGGTCGCACTCGGGGCCGGGAATCGCCCTCACCTCCCTCTCGGCGTTTGCCGGGTGCCGGGTGCCGGGTGCCGCGGTCAGGCTCGCCGGGGGGACGGGTGCCTGGGCTCGTAGACGGCGAGCTCAGATCCGTCCGGCAGGCGGATCGCCGCGAGCAGTCCCCAGCCCTGATCGGCGACGTCCCGTGCCACGACGGCGCCCTTGGCCGTGAGCTCGGCCAGCGTGGCGTGGATGTCGTCGCACATCAGGTACAGCTGATGGCTGGCCTGGTCGGCTGGGTGAACGGCGAGCTCGGCGGGCGGCAGCGCGAAGATGGGCCAGCCGCCGCCCGCGTCGACCGATGCCATGCCGAGCGTGTCGGCGAGGAACCCGCGGACCTTCTCGGCCTCGGGGGAGAACACGATGGCATGCACCCCGGTGATCACACCGGGATTCTAGACCTCGGGTCAGCCGGCCGCCGCTTCGGCGGACTCCTTCTGCTCGACGAGCTCGCCCTCGATCATGATCTGGATCTCGTTGCTGACGACGAAGCGGCCGTCCAGCACCATGTTGAAGGTGAGGCCGAAGTCCGTCCTGTTGATCTGTGTGTGCGCGCTGTAGGCGATCCTGTGTCCCATCATCGGGTCGTTGAACTCCCCGTACTTCGTCACCTCAAGTGAGACCGGGTGCGTGATGCCCTTGATGGTCAGGTCGCCGGTCAGCGTGTAGCGGTCGGGCCCGGCTGGCCGAACGGAGGTGCTCGTGAACGTGATCTCGGGGAACTGCTCTGTGTCGAGGAAGTTCGCCGACCGCACGTCGTTGTCCCGCGTTTCGTTGTTGGTGCGGATGCTGGCGGTGACGATGGTGACCTGCACCGACGCCGACTCCGGCCGGTCCGGGTCGATGTCCGAGGTCGAGGAGACTTCGGCGAAGTGACCGCGGACGGTCATCATGCCGAGGTGCTTGGCGGAGAACTCGACCTGCGTGTGGTACGGGTCAAGCTGCCAGTTTCCCATGGATCCTCCTTGCACCGCTGCCGTACCACCGCATCATCGTGCTGGGCACCGAGGTGAACGACGCCGTCGCGAACCGGCTCTGCGCCGAGCTGCTGCTGCTGCTGTCGGCGGAGGACCCGCGCGACATCAGCCTGTACATCAACTCGCCGGGCGGCTCGGTCAGCGCCGGGCTCGCGATCTACGACACGATGCGGCTGATCCCGAACGACGTCAGCACGCCGGCCATGGGCCTGGCCGGGAGCATGGGCCAGTTCCTGCTGTGCGCCGGGACGCCGCGGCCGACGTGGAGATCTACGCGGAACAACTCGAGAAGACCGGAGCGATGATGGTCAGGCTGATCGCGCAGCACACCGGCCAGCCGGCGGAGACCATGGAGCGGGAATCCCCACCGTGGTCGAGAGGACCCCGCTCGGCGAGCGCGCGTACGACGTCTACTCCCGGCTGCTGTCGGAACGCATCGTCTTCCTCGGCACCGAGATCGACGACGGCGTCGCCGACGTGGTGATGGCGCAGCTGCTGCATCTCGAGTCGGCCAGCCCCGACCTGGAGATCAGCCTCTACATCAACTCGCCGGGCGGCTCCTACAGCGGCCGCGCCGTGCTGCTCGCCGCCGGGGCACCCGGCAGGCGGGCCGTCCTGCCCGCACGCCAAGGTGCTGCTGCACCAGCCGTCCAGCCAGGCCCAGGGCACCCTGCCCGACCTGGCGATCCAGGCCAAGGAGGTGGCGAGGGTCCGGGCCGAGGTCGCCGGGATACTGAGCCGGCACACCGGCCATCCGGTGGCCAAGATCAGGAGCGACACCGACAGGAACAAGACGTTCAGCGCCCGCGAGGCCGTGGACTACGGGCTGGCCGACAACGTCATCTCCAGCCGCAAGGCGGCGCTGTCCGAGCTGGTCGGCGCCTGACGGTCACGCGGCGAGCAGGCACATGACGGTACCCCGGCCGCCCGCCCCCGCCGGCGGAGCGGCGCAGGCTGGCCCGGCCTCGTGCGGTACACCCCCCAGCGGCACGGCCCGGTCGCGGACCGCGTCGAGCCTGACAACCTCGGACCGCCGGGCGCGCTCGCCGATCAGGTCGCTCCCGACCTCGGTCAGCAGGTCGGCCAGGTCGATGCCGAGAGCGTCGCAGATGGCGGCGAGGATCTCCGAGGAGGCTTCCTTGCGTCCGCGCTCCACCTCGGACAGGTACGGCATCGAGACCCTCGCGGCCCGCGCCTCAGCCGCCCGCACCACCTGGGCGTCGGCGGCGTCGATCGCGGTCGGCCCGCCGGGGATCGGCACGAACCAGACGTGCATCATCGGCGGGGTGACCCGGTCCGTCGACCCTGGCGGGCAGGTCGGGCGCGCCGCGGTGACCACGCTGACCACGCCGCGGCCGCTGGCCATGCACAGGTTGGTGTGGACGTGCCACTGGGTGAGGCAGCCGCCTGGCTGGGGGGTAGTGCACGACGGGCCGGCCGGCCGGCGTGACCGGCCGGTAGCCCGCCGCCTTGGCTGCGGCCAGGCTGCGGTACTTGCTTGCACCCCTCCAGCCCGCGGTGCGGGTCACGACATGGACCAGGGCAGCTGCAGCCAGGCGGTCACCAGCATGAAGACGCCGTAGGCCCAGTACTCAGCAAAGTGCTCCCCGCTACCGCGATCGGGTGTGAACGCGGCGGGCGGCTCCCTTCGCCGGCCGGAAGTTTGGCTGGTCACGGCGGGGGAAGCCGAACTGGCATGCCCAACCAGGAAGGTTGCTCCCCTGAGCCTGAGCTAGCCGGCCGCGCGGCGCGCGGCGTGCCGAGGGCGATGGCGCGCCGCGCCGGAGCGTGGCTGGCCTGGTGGGTCGTGCTGATGGCCTTCTGGGTGATAGTGGACGACTCCATCGGCCTGGACGAACTCCTGGCGGGTGCCGGTGCCGCCGCTCTGGGCGCGTTCCTCGTCGAGGCGGCGACCCATCAGGCAGCCGACAGGTACCGCTTGCGGATCGCATGGCTGGTTCCGGCCGTCAGGCTTCCAGGGAGGCTGATCGGCGACACGGTGACGGTGTTCGCCGCGCTGTACAGGCGGCTGGCCCGCGGCGAGGAGCCGCGGAGCGGATTCCTGGCTGAGCCGATCAGATACGGGCCGCAGACGCCCGAGGGCAGGACACGCAGGGCGCTCCTGGTCGGATCGGAGTCCCTGGCCCCAACAAGTTCGTGCTCGGGATCGACGCGGACCGCGGAGTCGCGGACCGCGGGGTCGCGGACCGCGGGGTCATGGTCGTGCACAAGCTTGTGCTGGATGAGGGGGAAGCTGCGAATTGAGCGGATTCGTGATCGCAGCGATCGTCATGCTGGCTTCCGTGATTCCGGCAGGAGTCGTCCTGCTGCGCGGAAGGATCATGGAGTCGGTAGTCGCGTTCGAGCTGATCAGCGCCGTCGCGGTGATGGTGCTTGTGCTGCTCGCCGAGGGCTTCAGGCGCTCAGGCGAGTTCGAGCTTCCCGTGCACCTCAGCGTGCTGATGTTCGGCAGCGGGCTGGTCTTCGTCAGGTTCCTCGGACGGGGACTGTGACGGTGAGAATGATCGGCGCCGACGTCCTCCTGGGCCTGGCGGCGATCATCGTTCTCGGATCGTCCATCGGGATTCTCGTCATGCGCGGCGTCTATCGGAAACTGCACTACGTAACTCCCGCGGCTGTCATGGCCCCGCTAGCCGTTGGCCTGGCGGTACTCGCGGAGTCAGGCTGGTCGATCAACACCCTGCAGACCTGGCTCACTCTGGCCTTCATCATCGTCTCGGCCCCGTACCTGAGCCATGCAACCGCCAGGGCGGCCAGGATCAGGGAAACCGGCGACTGGCGCTCGGTTCCCGGCGACCGGCGCTCGGTCACTGGCGACGGCGGCTCGCAGCGGGACCGGCCATGATCTCGGCCGCGAGCAGTGTCGTGACGCCATACACGGTTCCCGGCTGGCTAATGGATGCCCTGCAGGTGACCGTGCTCGTGCTGGTGGCCGCCGCGGCTACGGGCGTGGTCGTGATCAGGCAGCCGGTCAGGCAGGTGGTGGCGCTCAGCGTCTACGGCCTCCTGCTCGCCGTTCTGTTCCTGGTCTTCCAGGCACCGGACGTCAGCTTGTCCGAGCTCTCGGTCGGTGCCGTAGCGCTGCCGATGCTGCTGCTCCTTGTCCTGGCCAAGGTGCGGGAGAGGGATAGATGACACCTCGTCAGCGGCGCTGGGTGTTCCTGGCGGCGATCGCCGGCTTCGCCGCCTTCTTCCTGTGGGGCATGGCCGGCCTGCCCGGCTTCGGGAACTACCCGGGCCCCTACGGGATCATCATCGACCGCGTCGCGGTGGCACAGACCAATGCCACCGGCGTGGTGTCGGCGGTCAACTTCGAGTACCGCGGGTTCGACACCGTGGGCGAGGAGTTCATCCTCTTCATCGCCGCGATCGGAGTCAGCACGATCCTGCGCCATCTGCGCGGCGAGCGGGAGCGGCCGACTCGGGTGGAGGCGCTCGACCGCGACGATGCCATGACCGGCGAAGCGATCCGGATGACCGCGCTGCTCTTCGTCGGGCCTGCTGCCGTGCTGGGCTGGTATCTCGCATCGCACGCTCAGACCAGCCCGGCGGGCGGCTTCCAGGGCGGGGTTGTCCTTGCCACCGCCGTCATGCTTATCTACCTGGCCGGGCAGTTCCTGACGTTCAGGCGGATCAGCCCGGTAGATCTGACCGACGCCATCGAGGCGGCGGCGGCGGGCGGTTACGTCGCGGTCGGCGTGGCGGCCCTCGCGATGGGCCTGCCCTATCTGTCCAACTTCCTGCCGCTTGGCGGTACGCCAGGCGCCGTGAGCTCGTCCGGCACCATCGCGCTGATCAGCTTCTTCGTCGGCGTCGAGGTGGCGCTTCTTCGTCGGCGTCGAGGTGGCCGCTGCGTTCGTGCTCATCGTGAGCGAGATGCTCGAGCAGACGCTGCTCGTCCCTGATGGGAGCTAACGATGCAGGTACTCCCCTTCGTCGTGGTGGCATGGATCCTGGCCGTCGGGCTGTACGGAATCGTCACCAGCCGGCACCTGGTGCACCAGATCATCTGCCTGATCGTCGTCCAGTCCTCGACTTACGTGCTGCTCCTGGCGGTTGGCTACCGACGCGGCGCCGTCGCGCCTTACTTCCTTGACATCCCGGCGCACACGCCAGCCGTCGACCCCGTCGTCCAGGCGCTCACGCTGACCGACGTCGTCGTCGAGGCTGCCGTGACCGCTCTCCTGCTGGCGATAGCGGTCCAGGCGCACAAGCGGTTCGGCACGCTCGATCCGCATGAGCTTGTCGAGTTCAGGGGCTGACCTCCGGGGGCCGCCGATGGATCCGCTGCTGCCGCTTCCTGTCGTGATGCCGTTGCTCGTCGCGGCGGCCATCGCCGCGACGAACCCGCTGTTCCGCGGCAGGCGCCGCGCCCCGGACGGCATTGCCATCGCCACTAGCGCCAGCGTCGCAGTGGTTCTCGGCGTGCTCGTGATCCGCACCACCCGCGGGGATGCGGTCTACTGGTTCGCTGGCTTCCGGCCATCGCACGACGTCGCCATCGGCATCGACTTCGTGGCCGCGCCGCTCCCGGCGGGGCTGGCCTGCCTGGCCGCCGTCCTGGTGACGGCGGCGATGGTCTTCTCCTGGCGCTATTTCGAGCGCGTCGGAACCTACTACCACGCCCTCATGCTGACGTTCCTGGCGGGCATGGCGGGCTTCTGCCTCACCGGTGACATCTTCGACCTGTTCGTCTGGTTCGAGCTGCTGAGCGTGTCGGCCTATGCCCTGACCGCCTACCGGCCTGAAGAGCGCGGCTCGCTGCAGGGCGCGCTGAACTTCGCGATTACCAACAGCGTGGGCAGCTACCTCTCGCTGTCCGGGATCGCCATCGTCTACGGGCGCACAGGCGCTCTCAACCTGGCCCAGGCCGGCCAGGACATCGCACGGGCGCGACCGGACGGCCTGGTCGTCGTGTCGTTCGTGCTGATCATCGCCGGCCTGCTGATTAAGGCCTCCATCGTGCCGTTTCAGTTCTGGCTGGCCGACGCGATCGCGGTCGCGCCCACGCCCGTCGGCGTGCTGTTCGCCGGCGTGATGGTGGAACTCGGGCTCTACGGGGTGGCCCGCGTCTACTGGTCGATGTTCGGCCTGGCGCTCGGTCACCAGGCCGTGATCACCCGCACCTTCCTGACCCTCGGCCTGCTGACCGCCGTGGTCGGTGCCCTGTTCTGCTTCCGCGAGCGGCATGTGAAGCGGCTGCTCGGCTTCGCCACGATCAGTCATGCGGGCGTGTTCCTGAGCGGGTTCGCGCTGCTGACCCCGCTCGGTCTGGCCGGCGCCGCGGTCTACATGCTCGGTCACGCGATGGTGATGGCCGCGCTATTCCTGGCGGCGGGCATCACCCTGCACCGGCTCGGCTCGGTCAACGAGACGGTCCTGCACGGCCGCGGCCGCGGGCTTCGGTTGACCGGCGTCCTGTTCGCCCTCGCCGGGCTCGGGCTTGCCGACCTGCCGCCCTTCGCGACGTTCCTGGGCAAGGGCTGGATCGAGGACAGCGCTGCCTCGTCGGGCCTAACCTGGATCGTTGCCGTGCTGGTGTTCTGCTCGGTGCTGATCGGCGGTGCGGTGCTCCGGGTAGCGGGCGGGGTCTTCTACGGACTGGGCGACCCGCCGAGCGAGGACCCGCAGATGGCCGAGCAGTCGTCGGAGCAGACCAGCGAGACCGACCTGGCGAAACGCAGGACCCCGTGGTCCATGATCGGGCCGGCCGCCGTGCTGGTCCTGGCCGCCCTCGCGCTTGCCGCCGTGCCGCACCTGGGAACGGACGTCCAGGCGGCGGCGGTCAGGTTCCAGGACCAGATCGGCTACAGCCGCACGGTGCTGTCCGGCACGCACATCGCGCACCCGGTCGCGCCTGCCCCGGGCGAGCCGGCGGGCGTCACCGCCGCCGACGTGATCACCGGCGCGGGCTCTGCCGTCGGCGGCCTCATCCTCGCCTGCCTCGCCCTGTACTGGCGGCGGCTGCCGCTGCTGCGGCGAGGATTCGAGCCAGGCATGGGCCTGGTGCGGCGGATCCAGCGGATCCAGAGCGGCGTCGTCAACGACTACGTGACCTGGCTCGTCCTCGGCGTTGCCTGCATCGGCGGCGTGCTGGCCTTCGCGATCCGGTGACAACGCCGGCCGGGTCGGTCGCCGCCGGCCGGGTCAGTCGCCGCCCTGATTGTTCCCGCCGCCGTCGTGGCCTTGACCGTGCTCGCGTCCGACCGGCTTTCTCGCGCCGGTGACGAGGACCGTTGTCCCGGCGGCCACCCGGCCGGCCGGACTGACCGACAGGACCGTTCCCGGCGCCTGGTCACGGCTGGGGTCCCAGGTGACGCGGACCCGCAGGCCGAGCCGGCGCAGCCGGTGCACGGCCAGCCGGACGGGTCGGCCGATCAAGGCGGCGGCGTTCACGCTGACAGTGCGGTCGGCCGCCTTGCTCACGTGCGACCGTCCCGCCGGGCTGTGCGCCGCCGAGCCCGAGGTGGCGGCCAGCCAGCCGAGGAGCCCGGCGATGACGGCGATCACGATGATCGCGACCGCGGCCGGCACCACCAGGCGCCGCAGCCCGTGACGGTGCCAGCCAAAGCGTGGTGGCGGAGGCAGCCGCGGGTCGCTGCCGGTCTGGTTCAGGTACGCGGTGGCGGCCGGGCCAGCCATCCCGGCCAGGGTCGGCGACACGCCGCCCAGCGCGGCGGCAGCCCCCGCGTGGCCGGCAGCCGCCGTGTGGCCGGCGGGCCGGGCCGGCCACGGCTCGGGCAGCGTGGACGGCTCGGGCAACGTGGACGGCTCGGGCCGTGTGGCCGGCGCGGCATATAGGACCGCCCGCAGCGCACCCGCCCGCGCCGCGACCTCGTCGGCGCTGGCCGGCCGCGCGGCCGGGTCCTTGGCGGTCAGGTCGTAGACCAGCACGGCGACCTCGCGCGGCACGGTGGCCGGCAGCGGCGGCAGCGAGCGGTTCTGATGAGCGAGCGCGATCTCGACCGCGGTTCCGGTGAACGGCAGCGCGCCGGCCAGGCACTGGTACGCCACCATGCCAAGTGAGTACAGGTCGCTGGCCGGTCCCGCGCTCGCACCAGTGAGGCGTTCCGGCGCCAGGTAGGCGGGAGTGCCGAGGAGCGTGCCGGTTCTGGTCAGCGGCGCCGAGCCTGCCGCGGACGCGATCCCGAAGTCGGTGATCTTCACGCGGCCGCTCGGGTCGACCAGCAAGTTGCCCGGCTTGATGTCGCGGTGCGTCACGCCCGCCGCGTGTGCCGCCGCCAGGCCCGCCGCGACCTGCGCGACCACGTCGAGTACCCGGGCGGGCTCCAGCGGCCCGCCGGCCAGCACCTGCGTCAGGGCCGGCCCGTCAACGAGTTCCATCACCAGGAACGGCGCCCGCTCGTGGTCTGCCTCGCCGTAGTCATAAACCTGGGCGATCGCCGGATGCGACAGCGCGGCGGCGTGCCGGGCCTCGGCCCTGAACCTGGCGAGCGTCTCGGCGTGCTGTGCGTACTCGGTGCGCAGCAGCTTGACCGCGACCGACCGGTGAAGAACCAGGTCCATGCCGCGCCAGACCTCGCCCATGCCGCCGCCGGCGATCCGGCTCTCCAGCCGGTACCGGGCGGATAGCACGTCGGCACTCGTGGACAGGGGCACCGCGCCACACTACCCGCGCCCGGGCCGTGCATTCGAGGGCGGGCTGAGCCTGATCCGCTCGGTCGCGCCGTGCGGAACTGGCCATCGGCACCGGGGCTTCATGTCCGGCGAAGGGGAGCGTGCCGCGATGACCGTGCCAGGCCCTGGCCGACGGCGGTAGCTGAGGGTCAGTCGCCGCCCTGACTGTCTCCGCCGTCGCCGTGCCCGCCGTCGTGCCCGCCGCCTTGCCCGTGATCGTGACCTTGCTCGTGTCCGGCCGGCTTGCTCGCGCCGGTGACGAAGACCGTCGCCCCTGCGGGCACCTGGCCCGCCGGGGCGACAGACAGGACCGTTCCAGGGGCCTGGTCACGGCTGGGCTCCCAGGTGACGCGGACCCGCAGGCCGAGCCGCTGCAGCCGTTGCACGGCCAGCCGGACCGGCCGGCCGATCAGGGCGGCGGCGTTCACGCTGACGGTGCGGTCGGCCGCGTTGCTCGCATGCGACCTGGCCGCCGGGCTGTGCGCCGCCTGGCCGGAGGTGGCGACCAGCCAGCCGCCGAACCCGGCGATCACGGCGATCACGGCGATCGCGACGGCGGCCGGCACCAGCAGGCGCGACAGCCGGCCACGGTTCGAGCCAGCGCCCGGTGGCGGAAGCAGCCGCGGGCCGCGGCTCCGGGTCTGGTTCACGTATGCGGTCTCGGCCGGGCGAGAAATCCCGGTCAGGATCGGCGGCACGCCGCCTAGCGCGGCGGCAGCCCCGGCGTGGCCGGCGGGCCAGTCCGGCCACGGCGGGGCCGGCGCGATCGGCGCGATCGGCGCGGCGTCGACGACGGCACGCAGCGCGGCGGCACGCGCCGCGACCTCATAGGCATTGCCCGGACGCGCGGCCGGGTCCTTGGCGGTCAGGTCGTCGACCAGCGCGGCGACGTGCCACGGCACGGCGGGCGGGAGCGGCGGCAGCGGCCGGGTCTGATGAGCGAGCGCGACCTCCACCGCGGTTCCGGTGAACGGCAGCCCGCCCGCCAGGCACTCGTAGGCCACCATGCCGAGTGCGTACAGGTCGCTGGCCGGTCCCGCGCTCGCACCAGCGAGGCGTTCCGGTGCCAGGTAGGCCGGAGTGCCGATGAGCATGCCGGTGCTGGTCAGCGGGGCCGAGCCGGTGGCGTACGAGATCCCGAAGTCCGTAATCTTCACGCGGCCGCTCGGGTCGACCAGCAAGTTGCCCGGCTTGATGTCGCGGTGCATCACGCCCGCCGCGTGTGCCGCCGCCAGGCCCGCCGCGACCTGCGCGACCACGTCGAGCACCCGGGCAGGCCCCAGCGGCCCGCCGGCCAGCACCTGCGTCAGGGCCGGCCCGTCAACCAGTTCCATCACCAGGAACGGCGCCCGCTCGTGGTCTGGCTCGCCGTAGTCATAGACCTGGGCGATCGCCGGATGCGACAGCGCGGCGGCGTGCCGGGCCTCGGCCCTGAACCTGGCGAGCACCTCAGCGTGATGTGCGTACTCGGCGCGCAGCAGCTTGACCGCAACCGGCCGGTCGAGAACCAGGTCCATGCCGCGCCAGACCTCGCCCATGCCGCCGCCGGCGATCCGGCTCTCCAGCCGGTACCGGCCGGCGAGCACGTCCGCGCTGGTAGACAGGGGCACCGCGGCACACTACCCGCGCGCGGGCCGGGCATTCGTGGCCGGCCGAGCGAGATCCAATCGGTTGCGCTGTGCGAAACTGGCGATCGACATACCAGGGGTTCGTGTTCAGCGAAAGGGCGATGCCGCGATGACCGTGCCAGGCCCGCCAGGCCGCGCCGCGCCATCGCGGGCAGCGGCCTGCGCGGGCTCGCCCCCGACGCCGCAGCCGGTGCTCGGCCCGCTGACGGCGGCGGCCGTCTTCCTGGTGCTCACGATCGACCCTGGCGGTGAGGCCGCGGTTAGCGACCTGCTAGGCGACGTGGCCGCCCTGCAGCGTTCTGTGGGCTTCCGCATCCCCGAGGCGGAGCTCGCGTGCGTGGCCGCGGTCGGGTCGCTGGCGTGGGACCGGCTGTTCACCGGGCCGCGGCCGGCCGAGCTGCACCCGTTCCGCGAGCTGGCCGGGGGCCGTCACCATGCCGTCGCCACGCCTGGCGACCTGCTCTTCCACATCCGCGCCAGCCGGCTGGACCTGTGCTTCGAGTTCGCCGCCCAGGTGATGAGCCGGCTGGCCGGGCGGGTGACGGTCCGCGACGAGGTGCAGGGATTCAGGTACTTCGACGAGCGCGACCTGATCGGCTTCGTCGACGGGACCGAGAACCCCGCCGCCGCGGCGGCGGCCGGCGCGGCGATCGTGGCCGGCCAGGACCCTGACTTCGCCGGCGGAAGCTACGTCGTCGTGCAGAAGTACCTGCACGACATGCGGGCGTGGAACGCGCTGCCGGTCGAGGAGCAGGAGCGGGTCATCGGCCGCGGCAAGCTGTCCGACATCGAGATGCCCGACGACGTCAAGCCGGCCAACTCGCACGTCGCGCTGAACACGATCACCGGTGCCGACGGCGCGCAGCGGCAGATCCTGCGGGCCAACATGCCCTTCGGGGCGCCGGGCCGCGGTGAGTTCGGCACCTACTACATCGCCTACGCGGCCACGCCCGAGGTCACCGAGCAGATGCTCGCCAACATGTTCATCGGCCGGCCGCCGGGCAACTATGACCGGATACTCGACTTCTCGACGGCCGTCACCGGGGGGCTGTTCTTCGCCCCGTCGGCCGATTTCCTCGACGACCTGCCCGATCTCCCCGAGTCAGCGTCGTCCGCGCGGGACGGCTCGCTCGGGATCGGCGGCCTGCAAAGGAGTGCCCAGCCATGAACAACCTGCATCGTGAGCTCGCTCCCGTCTCCGGCGCCGCCTGGGCCAGCATCGAAGATGAGGCCAGGCGGACCTTCACGCTGCATCTGGCCGGGCGGCGGGTGGTGGAGGTACGGACCCCCGGCGAGGGCGTCACGGCGGCGGTGGGGACCGGTCACCTGAGCGCGGTCGATCCGCCGGCGGCCGGCGTGATCGCCTGGCAGCGGACCGCCCAGCCGGTCACCGAGCTGAGGGTGCCGTTCACGGTCAGCCGGCAGGCCGTCGACGATGTCGAGCGAGGCGCGAAGGATCCCGACTGGCAGCCGGTGAAGGACGCGGCGCGCACCATGGCCGTCGCGGAGGACCGCGCGGTCTTCGAGGGATACCAGGCCGCGGGCATCGCCGGAATCCGGGCGTCCTCGTCGAACCCGGCGGTCGACCTGCCCGCCGACGCCAGGCAGTACCCCGACACCGTCAGCCAGGCGCTCGCGGCGCTGCGGCTGGCAGGCGTCGCCGGGCCCTACGCGCTGGCGCTCAGCGCCGCGGCCTACACCGCGGTCAGCGAGACGTCGGACCACGGCTATCCGGTGCGCGACCACCTCGCCAGGCTGGTGGACGGGCCGATCATCTGGGCGCCGGCCGTCGACGGCGGCTTCGTGCTGTCCACTCGCGGCGGCGACTACGAGATGTGCCTGGCCCAGGACCTGTCCGTCGGCTATGACTCGCACGATGCCGACAGCGTGCGCCTGTACTTCACCGAGGCCCTGACCTTCGGTGTCCACACGCCCGAGGCCGGCGTGCCGCTCCGGGCCGGGCCGGCCTAGCCGGCCGTTGACATCCCAGCAAAACTGTATACAGTTTGCTTGAGCGACAGTATCCGGACACTTGCGCGATCCCTGACGGCCGGCCAGGAGCCGGTGCGCCGGGACGGCCACTGACGTGTCCGCGTTCCGCTGCACCTGGCACCGCCCGTCCACAGGAAGGCGATGCAGGCATGACACCCACGACGACAGCCAGCGCGGAAGTGACCATCGACGCCGCGATGCGACAGCAGATCGCGGACTCGCTGCGCGGCCGGTTCGACGGCACGATCATCGGTCCAGATCATCCGGACTATGCGAAGGCCCGCCTGGTCTGGAACGGGATGATCGACAGGCATCCCGGCCTGATCCTGCGCTGCACGAGCACTGCCGACGTGGTCGCGGCCGTCGGCGCGGCCCGCCGGTTCGAGCTGGCGCCCGCCATCCGCGGCGGCGGGCACAACGTGGCCGGCAAGGCCATGTCCGACCGCGGGCTCACCATCGACCTGGCCGGGCTGCGCGAGGTACGCGCAGACGCCGGGCGGCACCTGGTGCAGGTCGGTGGCGGCTGCCTGCTCGGCGACGTCGACGCGGCTACCTCGGCGCACCACATGATCGTGCCGGCCGGGATCATGTCGGAGACCGACGTGGCGGGCCTGTCGCTGGGCGGCGGCATCGGCTGGTTCTGGCGCAAGCACGGCCTGACCTGTGACCAGTTCCTCGAGCTCCAGGTCGTCCTGACCAGCGGAGAGGTCGTGACCGCCTCCGCTTTCGAGCACCCTGACCTGTTCTGGGCACTGCGCGGCGGCGGCGGCAACTTCGGTATCGTCACCCGCTTCACGTTCCGGTCGCACGACTTCGGTCCCATGATGCGTATCGGCGTGTCGCTGTACCGGCCCGAGGACGCCGCGGAGGCTTTGCGGCAGTACGGGGCGGTCTATCCGTCCCTGCACCGCAACGTCGGCTGGCACGCGGCGCTCAAGCACGACATGCCGGCGCTGCCGTTCGTGCCGCCCGAGCTGGTCGGCGAACGCCTGCTCATGCTGATCGTCATGTGGCTGGACGACGCGGACGACCCGGCCGGAGTCGAGCTGGTCGAGCGGCTGTGCTCGGTCGGCAGCCCGTCCGTGCGCGCGGCCACCGTGCTGCCCTTCGCCGCGGGCGTGCAGCGGATCATCGACGAGGAGTTCGCCGACGGCCATCGTTACTACACGAAGGAAGCCCATGTCGCGATGCTTGCTGACGAGGCCGTAGACCGGCTGGTGGAATTCTGGAAGGACATGCCGATGGGCGGCGAGGTCGAGATCATCGGCCCGGGCGGCGCGATCACCGACGTCGCCGAGGATGCCACCGCCTTCTCCAACCGGCAGTACCTGATGTGGCTCAACTTCGCGATGAGCTGGGACGACCCGGCACGCGACGCCGACTACATGGCGCGCACGCGCGCGATCGTCGCCGACCTGGCGCCGTGGACGGGAAACGGCATCTACGTCAACATGCTCAACATCGACGAGATGGACCGGGTCGTCGAGGCCTACGGGGCGGAGAAGTACGCCAGGCTCGGCCGGATCAAGGCGGGGTACGACCCGTCCAACCTGTTCCGCGCGAACTACAACATCACGCCCGCTGCCGTGGACGCCGCCGGGGACGCCGGAGACATTGCCTGATCCGGTCCAGGCTGCCTACAGTTAGCCGTGGAACTGCATACAGTTTGTCCGCGCAGAACGGGAGCCCCCATGAGCCGCAACACCCCTGCCATCTTCGCCGACATCGATGCCTTCGACCCGGACAAGTTCGTCGCGCACCTGACCGAGGACGTGACGTTCCGCTTCGGCAATGCCGAGCCTGCCGTGGGCCGGGCCGCGGTGCGGGAGGCCGTCGCGGGTTTCTTCTCGACCATCGACGGCCTGAAGCACCACATACTCAACATCTGGGACGTCGGCGACATCACGGTTGCCCAGATCAACGTGGAGTACATCCGCAAGGACGGCAAGCACGTGACCGTACCCAATGCCGACATCCTCACCTTCGACGGCGACCTGGTCAGCAACTGGCAGATCTACATCGACGTCGCCCCTGTCTACGCCTGAGGTGACCGGCAGTGATCGAGCTCACCGACATCGCCTATGTCCGGTCGGGAGTCGCTGACCTGGACAAGGCGGTGGCGTTCGCGACCGAGATCGTGGGCCTCGAACTGGTCGGGCCGGCCGGGCAGCAGGCCGGCGCGGGAAGCGAGGCGGGCCCGCGGACCGCTGCGCTGCGGGCCGACTCCAGGCACCACTGCCTGGCACTGGTGGAAGGGCCGTCGGGCGTCATCGCCTCGGGCTTCACGCTGGCCGACGAGGACGCGCTCGCGGCGGCCGAGTCCGAGCTCGAGCGTTCCGGGATCACCGTGACCCGCGGCGCGGCCGCCGCGGCCAGGCAGCGTCGGGTCAGGTCCTTCATCGGCTTCAACGACCCGTTCGGCAACCGCATCGAGCTGGCCAGTCAGCAGGAGACGATTACCCGGCCGGTCGCTTTCTGCCGCCCGGCCGGGATCACCGAGTTCGGCCACCTCTGCCTGGACGCACCGGACGTGCACGAGGCGTACCGGTTCTGGCACTCCCGCTTCAACGCCCGGGTCTCCGACTGGATCGGGGACGCGGCCTGCCTGATGCGGATCGACGCGGTGCACCACAAGCTGGCCGTATTCAGGGGCGACGGGCCCGGCCTGTGCCACATGAACTTCCAGGTGGCCGCGCTCGACGACGTCTTCCGCAACTGGCACTTCCTGGTCGAGCGCGGCGTCGAGATCGAGATGGGCCCGGGCCGGCACCCGCAGTCGACGGCGGTGTTCCTGTACTTCCTCGGGCCGGAGGGATTCACCTACGAGTACTCTTACGGGGTCCGGCGGATCGAGGACGACGCCGCCTGGCGCCCGCGGACGTACGATCCAGACGAGCCCGGCTCCATCGACATGTGGCTGGGCCAGGTACGCCGGCCGGTCACCCAGCCACAGATCAGGGTTCAGCCATGACCGCCGCGGCATTCGCGCCGTGCTCAACCAAGCCGAGCGCGTGCGGCACCGCGTTGATCGTGTAGCCGGGCGCGCAGTCCGTGAGCACCCGTTCCGCGGTCCTGGCGAGGTGGCGCGCCAGTCCGGACAGCGCCGAGCCGTGGTCGTGCTCGGTGAGCGCAGTCAGTATGGCGGCGTGCTCGGCATCGCCTGCCGACTGCCAGCTCGCGGGCTCAGATAGCTGGTAGATCCGGATGTAGCGGATCGCCCGGTCGGCGAAGGCGGTCAGCTGACGCTGCAGCGCCGCCCCCGCGCCGGCGGTGATCAGCCGGTGGAAGTCCGCGTGCGAGCCGAACCATGCCCCGAAGTCGCCGCTCTTGGCCGCCTGCCGCATGGCCGACAGCATGCGCCTGGCCTCGCGCTGGCGGGCCGGGCCGAACTCGGTCAGCGTCATCGACAGGGCGAGCGTCTCCAGCATGATCCGGCTGGCGTAGACGTCGTCTAGCTCCTGCGGATCCAGGCCGGCCACCCTGGTGCGCTGGTTCGGCTCGATCTCGACCAGGCCCTCCTCCTGCAGCATCCGCAGTACCTCACGCAGCGGCGTGCGGCTCACGCCAAGCTGGTCAGCCAGGGCGACCTGCGAGAGCTTGGTACCCGGCGTGAGCGTGCCGTCGAGCACGCACTCGCGCAGGTAGGCATGGAGCGCCGGGATCGCCTGCCTGGCCTCGGGCAGGTCCACCTTGCGGAGGCCGGGAACGAGCGTCGGTGTGCGGGGCATGGGGGTATTCTCTCCGATCCTCGTGGCCAAGTGCATACACCCCGGCCGTGCCGTCAGGCGGGGCTTGACGTGTTCCGAAAACTGTATACAGTTTAGCCATGAGCGCGAGCGGGCCGGCGACGGGCAGGTCGGGTCTGCTCGGCCGCGACTACTGGCTGGTCCTTTCCACCCCGCGGCCATCGACGGCCGCCGCGGATATCGGTGCGCACGTCGACGCGCATGTGGCCTGGCTGCTCAAGCTCGAGGCCGATGGCGTGCTGTTCCTGTCCGGCCCGCTGGTCAGCGGCCCCGGCACGGGACCGGGCTCCGGCATCACCGTGCTGCGGGCCGGCTCGCAGGCCGAGGCCGCGGCGATCGCCGCCGCCGACCCGTTCGCGCAGGCCGGCCTGCGTACGTTCGAGGTGTTCGGCTGGCGGGTCAACGAGGGCGCGGTCAGCGTGCAGATCTCGCTGGGCGCGGGAGGCTTCGCATGGGCATGACCGGTCCGGACGCGGCGGAAGGGAGGCGGCCGCCGTGCAGGTCGCAGTGATCGGGCTCGGCAGGATGGGCCTGCCGATCGCGCGAAACCTGCTCGAGCGGGGCTTCGCGATCATCGGTTACCGCCGGACGCCGAGCGCCGAACTCGACGGCACCGGCGCGACGATGGCCGGTTCGGCGGCCGAAGCGGCGGCCCAGGCCGACGTCGTGCTGTCCATCGTCCCCGACGCCGACGCAGTGGAAGACGTCGTCACCGGGCCGGCCGGCACGCTGCGGTCCATGCGGCCGGGCACCGTCCATATCGAGATGAGCACCATCCCGGTCGGTCGCAAGCGGCGCCTCCGCGACGCGGTGCGCGAAGCCGGCGGTGACCTGCTCGACTGCCCCATCAGCGGCGCTCCCGGAATGGTCGCGCCGCGGCTGGCTACCACGTTCGTGTCGGGTGACCGCGACAGCGTGGATGCCGCGCGCCAGGTTCTCGACGCCATCTCAGGGCCCTGGGTCTACACGGGCGAGTTCGGAACCGGGGCAAGCATGAAGTACGTCGCCAACATGCTGCTTGCCACGCATACGGCGGCCGCGGCCGAGGCGATGCACCTCGCGCGCAGCCTCGGCCTCGACCTCGACCTCGTGCAGCAGACCCTGGACAACTCGATCGGCTCCTCGGCGATCTGGCGGATGCGGGGCCCGGTCATGCGGGGCCGGCAGTGGACCCCGGCCCCCGGGCCGATCGGGACCTTGCACCCGATCCTCGAGCAGATCGCGGGCGCGGCCGAAGGCTCTGGCGTCGACGCGCCCGTTTTCGCCGCGGCGAAGACCCTGTTCGACAAGGCCATGGCCGACGGCTGGGCAGAGCTGGACATCGCGGCCGTGCACGACCAGGTCGCCGGACGAGACCCGCACGGAGAGCAGGCCTGATGAGCTACTGCCTGGTCACCTTCCGCGATGACGGCCAGGCGCGGCCCGGCGTCCTGCTGACCGCCGCGGGCCGTCCTGGCGGCGAGCTGCTCGCCCCGCCCGAACTCAAGCGCTGGGCCAGCATGCTAGATCTGCTTGGCAGCTGGCCGGAGGCCGCCGGGGTGCTGGCGTCGCTGTCGCTGGCGGACGCGCCGCGGGTGCACCCGGCCGAGCTGCTCGCGCCGGTGATCTGGCCGCGCAAGGTGCTGTGCGCGGGCGTCAACTACCGCGAGCACCTCAAGGAGATGGGCGGCAGCGTGCCTGGCGATGACTGGCACCCGTACTTCTTCCTCAAGCCGCCGACCACGGCGGTCTCCGGTCCTGCCGACCCGATCGTGATCCGCGACGCGGAGCGGGCGCGCTACGACTGGGAGGCCGAGCTCGCGGTCGTGATCGGCGTCGGCGGCCGCGACATCCGCGCCGATCGGGCGCTCGGTCACGTGGCCGGCTACTGCGTGGCCAACGACGTCACCGCGCGCGGCTACCACCGCCGGGCCAGCGTTCCTGCCGAGCCGTTCACGTTCGACTGGTTCGCGGCCAAGGCGGCCGATACCTCGCTGCCGCTCGGCCCGGGGATCACCCCGGCTTTCCAGGTGCCCGACCCGCAGGACCTCAGGGTCCGGCTGTGGGTCAACGGCGAGCTGCAGCAGGACGAGTCCACGGCGGACATGATCTGCCCGGTGACCGAGCTCATCGCCACGGCGAGCTCGGTGGTCACGCTCGAGCCCGGCGACGTGATCGTGACCGGCACGCCGTCGGGAGTCGGCGCCGGCCGCGGCCTGTACCTCAAGCACGGCGACGTCGTGACCGTCGAGATCGACGGTCTCGGCCGGATATCGAACCGCGTTGTCGACGCGGAGAGGAGCCAGCAATGATCTACGTCTCGCATGAGCTGGGTGTCAACGAGGAGGGCCACCCGCCGCTGACGCGGGCCGACGTGTGGGATGGCCTGGTGATGAAGGCGAACAACGCGCTGCCGTTCGTGCCGAGCATGACATTCTGCGAGGTGACCGCGCGGCACGGCGAGATCACCTTCGATCGTGACATCGACTTCCGCGGCCAGCGGTTCACCGAGCGGATCACGCTCGAGGAGCCCCACCGCGTGGTGTTCACCAGGATCGCCGGGCCGGTGCTCGGCACGATCGCGAACGAGATCGTCGGCGCCGATGACGACCTGAGGCTGCGGTTCAGCTTCGCGCTGGTGGTGGCGGGAGTGCCGGGCGGTTCGGCCCGGGAGCAGGAGTACGCCGGCGGGATGACCGGCGACTACCTCAAGGCCGTCGCGGCTACCGTGGCCGCGATGCGCAGGATCAAGGCGGGCAAGTCGGCAGTCACCGCCTGAGGATATCTCCCGGGATCGGATCGGCCCGGATCGGACCGGCCCGGATCGGATCGGCCCGGATCGGATCGGCACCGGGCGGCTACGGCTGCCGCGGCTCGCTGTTGGCCAGGAACGTCATTGGCGGAGGTGCTCCCCACAGGTGCGGCGGCACGTCCCAGTCGCCCGCCACCCAGCAGTCGTCGATCTGGTCAATGTCGGAGAACCACTCGATCCAGCTGCCCCACGGGTCCGGGTTGTAGTGGAAGAAGTTCGAGCCGATCGTGTGCCGGCCAAGGCCCCAGCCCGGGGCCCGGCCGCGCGAGCGCATCCGGTCGGCCCCGATCGCGATCGCATCGATCGAGGGAACCTCGAAGCTGGCGTGGTGGAAGCCCGGATGCGTGGAGCTGATGAACCCGAAGATGTGGTGGTCGCCCGGGCCGGCGTTGAGGAAGGTCACGAAGTCGCGGTGGATGGTGTCACTCACCCGCAGGCCGAGTACCCGGGTGTAGAAGTCGGTCATGACCCTCGGCTGCGCGGTGAACAGCAGCGAGTGGCCGAGCCTGCGCGGGTTCACGTCGGCCGTCACTTCACGCCAGGCGGCCGCGCCGACGCGCTGCCTGCTGGCTCCCGAGTTGACGAGTATCTCGGCCGCCGGCCGCGGAGGTGCCTGCTCGGAGTCGAGCAACTGCACCGCGGTGCCGTCCGGGTCGCGGATCCAGGTTCCCGCCTCGTCGGCGCCGGCAGGCGGCTCGATCACCGCCGTGCCGGCTCGCTGCAGCGACTCGAGCAGGTCGTCCCGCGATCGCGGCCGCAGCGCGAACGCGAGGTGGTGCAGCCGTTTGTCCGGGCCCCGCGTCATCTTGACCTGCTCCTGGCCGCGGCCGGGGCACTGGGCGACGAGCGCGCCGTTCTTCTCCGCGGTCTCCAGGCCGAAGTCGGTCAGGAAACCGTCGGCGACCTCGAGGTCGGGTACCTCGAGCGCGTAGTGATGGAGCCCTGAGATCACGGTCTTCCCCTTTCCGGACAAACTGCATACAGTTTAGCTGGTGGATCAGGATGCGCAAGAAGTGGATCAGGACGCGCACGAAGCGGCCAAGAACGCGGTCGTCCTGGCCAGTCACGTCCTGTCCGGCCTCGGGCTGGTCACCGCGTTCGGGCACGTGTCCCGGCGCGCGGCGGGCCGCATGACCATCACGCCGGCCGCCGATCTGGGCGGCGTGCGCGCTGCCGACCTGATCGAGATGGACCTGGATGCGACGTCGCTGCCGCCGGGTGCCCCGGCCGAGGCCTGGGCTCACCTGCGGGTATACGCGGCCCGGCCCGACGTCTGCGCCATCGCCAGGGCGCAGCCCCCTGCCGCCTTCGCCGTCGGCGCGGTGGCGGCCGAACTGCCGCTGCTGCACGGCCAGGCCTGCTGGCTAGGGGCGCGCGTGCCGGTACACGGCGACGCGCGCCTGCTGCGCTCGCCCGCGCTGGCGGGCCGCGCCGCCGCGGGCCTGGGTCGGTCCGGTGCGCTGATCCTGCGCGGCAACGGCGCTCTCACCTGCGGGCTGACACCCGAGCAGGCGGTCACCAGGATGTGGCTGCTCGCCGCCGCGTGCGAGGCGTGGCTGGCCGCGGCGGCCAGCGGTACGCCCAGGCCCATGCCGGTCGCCGAAGCCGAGTCCTGGCGGGCGGTCCAGGCCGAGCTGCTGCCGCGGTTGTGGCAGCACCTGATGACCAGAGCCGGGCTGCCGGACGGGTGAACCGCCGGGAGAGCGTCAGCCTGGCCCGCCTAGATGGAGATTTTCAGCAGGGTAGCGCCGTGCACGACATCCACTTCCACGCGGGAGAGGTTCTCCGCCGCGATGGCCGTGCCGCCCATCAGGAGCAGGTGGCCAGGGTGGCCTGGCACGCCGTAGCCGGCCGCGGGCACGAACCACCCGGCGATGACCCGGCGCTCACCCGTCTTGGAAATCGCGACGAGCTGGCAGTACAGCGGGCCGCGCACGCCAGCGAGGTCGAGGGTCACCTGGGCGCCCCACGCCCTGGCCAGCAGGCCCACCGTTCCGCGGACGCCGGTACCGGCGTCGGTGGCGGAATGCGGCTGGCCGGCGATCGCGACCACGGGGAGGACATTCTGCCGCGCCGCCGCGACGCCGGCGGGCCGCCGACGCCGCCCACGGCCGCGAGAACGGCCGGCCGGCCGTAGTGGGCGTTGTAGGCGCTGTCCGCCGGGTGCTCCTCGAAGACCGAGCCCATCTGGTCGTACGCGGGCTGCCGGGAGCCCGCGAAGCCCTGTTGAGTTATAACTTGTCTTTCCGCGGCGCGTGACCTACGCTGTCGATATATCGTGATCGTATCGCGAGAGGTGGGCGGGACACATGATGGCGGCAGCGGCTTCGGGTCCGGGAGACATCGGCGCCGGCCTGCGCGACCTCTTCGCCTTCGCGAGCGGCCTGCTCGGCGACGTCACGTGCGGCGGCCCGTTCGAGCGCGCCGGCCCGGCCCGGCACGGCGCGCGGGCCCGGACGGACGGGCCCCGGCGCGGCGGGCCCCGGCGCGGCGGGCCGTGGGACAGGAACTTCGGAGGCAGACGGGGTCCCGGGCACTGGGGCGGCGGGTCAGGCGGGCCGTGGGGCGGCTGGTGGCCGGGACCGCCCGGCCCGCCCGGCCCGCCGCGCGGCACCAAGGCAAGCCGCGGCGACGTGCGGGCCGCCATCCTTGCGCTGCTGCGGGAGGGTCCGCGCAACGGCTACCAGATCATGTCCGATATCGAGGAGCGCAGCGGCGGGGCCTGGCGGCCGAGTCCTGGCGCCGTGTATCCGGCGCTGTCCCAGCTGGCCGACGAGGGACTCATCGAGGCCGAGGAGTCGGGCGGCCGCAGGACGTTCACGCTGACCGACGCGGGCCGCGAGCACGTGGAGCAGAACCCCGAGATGGCGCGCGGTGCCTGGGAGTCCACGGCCCAGCAGGAGGCCTGGCAGCTGCCCGGCCTGTTCGCCGAGGCCGCCAGGCTCGGCGGCGGGATCGTGCAGATTGCGCACGCGGGCACGCCTGAGCAGGTTCGCGCGGCCGAGCGACTGCTCGAGCGGGCCAGGCGCGACCTGTACCGGATCCTCGCCGACGACGAGGACGACCAGGACGAGCAGGAAGCATGAGACCGGCGGGAAGCAGAGATAGAGGCGGGCAGGACAATGGATGATCGCATCCGGATTTCAGATGCCGACCGGGAACGCGTGACAGTCCGGCTGCGCGAGCACTTCGCCGAGGGGCGGTTGTCGTCGGACGAGCTCGACGAGCGGATCACGGCGGCGCTCAGCGCCAAGACCTACGGCGACCTGCGCCGCGCGATGGCCGACCTGCCCGATCCGGCGCCGGTGCCGCCGCCGGCCTGGGAGCCGCCGCCGTGGGTCGGCCGCCGTGGCGGCATCGCCGCCTGGCGCGGGCCGCGGATCCTGCCGCTGGCGCTGATCCTGCTGATCGCGGCGCTGGTGATCCCGGGCGCGGGTTGGCTGTTCTTCGCGTTCGTCAAGGTCGTATTTGTGCTCTGGCTGGTGGCACTGCTGGCGGGCATCGTCGCGGCGGCACGCTTCCGCCGGCATGTCCGCCGCAACTGGCAGTCCGGCTACGGCAGCCAGTGGCGCCAACAGTGGCACGGCGGGCCACCTTAGCCCAGCCGTACAACTTACCGGTGAGCAAGGATCTTGTCGACGCGGCAGCCGAAGGCCCTGCCGACGCGGTAGGTCTTGACGATGACCGGCGGATTGCTGCCTTTCGCCGCTCTCAGCGTGATACGGGAGTTAATCAGCCGCCGCGTGATGTCTTGCGGCCCGTACTTCACATTCAGGCGAAAGCGAGTGACGAAACGCTTGCTACTATTGCCGACGCCGTTCTGGAAGATGACGATCGCGTATCCATGCCGGACAACGCAGGTCGTCGTGGCCGAGGCGCACCCGGCCAGGCCCAGTGCCGCCACGGCCGGGATGACGGCAGGCGCGAGCATCTTCGTTCTCATCGATGTTGCCACGTAAGTGATAGCCCCCGAGCCTGGCGCTTGACAGCGCAGCTTTCTCTTGCCGAGCGCTCATGTTCATACCCCGCTGTGAACTGACTCAATGAGGCGCCCGGTGCATGAGGCGCCGGTGCGCGGGTCGGCGCCGAACCGGCCGAGCCAGGAGCCGGCACTCAAACGATCGGCGTCTGGTGGCCGGCCCAGTACGCGTCCCGCAGCAGCCGCTTGTACAGCTTGCCGGTCGCGGACCGCGGCAGGTCGGGCACGAAGTCGACGGTCTTCGGGCACTTGAAGTGCGCGAGCCTGGCCCGGCAGTACTCGATCAGCTCGCGGGCGAGGTCGGGCCCGGCGCTGGCCAGGTCGGCGGGCTGCACGACGGCCTTCACCTCCTCGCCCAGGTCCTCGTTGGGCACGCCGATCACGGCCACGTCGAGGACGGCGGGATGGCCGGCCAGCAGGTTCTCGGTCTCCTGCGGGTAGATGTTGACGCCGCCGGAGATGATCATGTAGCTCTTGCGGTCGGTGAGGTAGAGGTATCCGTCCTCGTCGACGTGGCCGACGTCCCCGACGGTGCTCGAGGCGCCGTCGTCGGTACGGCCCTCGGCGGTCTTGACAGGATCCTGGAAATACCGGAACGCGGTCACCCCGCGGAACCAGATTGTGCCGTCCGTGCCGGCCGGGCACTCCTTGCCCTCGTCGTCGACGATGAGCAGCTCGCCGAGGATCGGGCGGCCGACAGTACCGGGATGAGCGAGCCACTGGGCCGAGTCGCAGAACGTGAAGCCGTTGGCCTCGGTGGCACCGTAGTACTCGGTGATGATCGGGCCGAGCCAGTCGATCATCGCGCTCTTGACGTGCACCGGGCAGGGGGCGGCGGCGTGCACGACGCACTCGAGCGACGAGGTGTCATAGCGGCCCCTGACCTCCTCGGGCAGCCGGAGAAGCCGGCTGAACATCACCGGTACCATCTGGCAGTGGGTTACCCGGTAACGCTCGACCAGGGCCAGCCACTGCTCGGCGTCGAAGTGCTCCATCACCACGGCCGTCGCGCCGAGCCGCAGCGCCCCCGACACGCTGGCCTGGGGAGCGGAGTGGTACAGCGGAGCCGGGTTGAGGTAGGTCATGCCCTCGCGGAACCCGAACATGTGGCGCACGAAGTCGAGCACCGGAAGCGGCTCGCTAGGCGCGATCTCGGGAAGGTCGCGCAGGATGCCCTTGGGCTGGCCGGTGATGCCCGACGAGTAGAGCATCGCCGCTCCGAGTGACTCGTCGGCAACCGGCTGGTCCGGACGGCCGGCCACGGCGGCCTCGTAGGACTCCCAGTCGGCGGGCGGCGCGCCCGGACCGGTCATCAGCTTGCGCTCCAGCTGCGGGCTCATCGCCGCCGCGGACTCGGCCACCTGACGTTTCGCGGCCGAGCTGAACAGCATCCGGCTGCGCGAGTTGGCGACGATGTACGCCACCTCGTCGGCCCCCAGGTACGTGTTGATCAGGGTGTAGTACAGGCCGGTGCGCTCGGCGCCGCCCTGGATCTCGAGCAGTCGCGGCTGGTTCTCGATGAAGATCGAGATATGGTCTCCGCGCCGCAGCCCGGCGGCTCGCAGCAGGTGCGCGACGCGGTTGCTCCCGGCCTCGTACTCGGCATAGGTCACGGTCTCGCCGGACGTGGCCATGACAATGGCCGCCTGGTCAGGGTGGTCTAGGGCATGCCGGGCTGCGTACACGCTCACCCCTCATCCGCTCATCCGCGATGCCGGACATTTGCTGCTGACGTTACAGCGGCGGGGTAGCGGTGGGTATAGCTAGATCATACGGTCTGAGGGTGATTGCGTGATTGCCGGGCGCGCCAATTGCGATGGTTGCGCTGAATGATCATGTGAGCGGGGTATGCGAGACTGTCCGTGACGTTTCCCCCGGCGGAGGTACGAATGGCTGACGCTCAGCAGGTTCCCCCAGGCGTAGACCCGTCGCAGCCCAGCGCTGCGCGCGTTTACGACTTCCTGCTCGGTGGCGTGAACAACTTCGCGGCCGACCGGGCGGCGGCGGAGCTGATGAAGTCGATGGCCCCGGAACTTGTGGACGCCGCGTACGCGAACCGGGGATTCCACCAGCGGGCGGCCAAGTGGATCGCCGAACGGGGCGTCAGGCAGTTCATCGACGTCGGATCCGGCCTGCCGTCCGTGGGGAACACGCACGAGGTCGTCAGGAAGGTGCGACCCGATGCGCGCGTCGTCTACGTCGACAACGACCCCATGGTGCAGATCCACGGGTCACACCTGCTCGGCGCTGACGATCGCGCGGCGGTCGTGCTGGCCGATATGCGCGACCCGGAGTCAGTGCTGGGAAGCAAGGCCGTCAAGCGGCTGATCGACTTCAGCGAGCCCGCGGCCGTGCTCATGACGGCCGTGCTGCACTTCGTTTCCGGCGCCGACGATCCGGCGGCCCTGGTCGCTCGGTATGTCGACCCGCTCGCCGCCGGCAGCTACCTGTCGGTGTCGCACATGACCGCGGACAACAAGCCGCCGAAGGCGGTGGAGGCCATCCGCGAGGCCGGGCGCCGGTCCGCGGGCGGCGGCTATCCGCGGTCACGCGCCGAGTTCCAGCGGATCATCGGCGACCTCGAGGTGGTTCCGCCCTACGACGGCGCGCCGCCTGAGGTCACCTGGGTCGGGCTGTGGAACTGCGAGGACCCCGAGGAGGCGGACTCCGAGGGCTCCCGCTGGCTGTACTGCGCCGTGGCCAGGAAGAACGGCTAGACGGGGTACGGCTCGGGCGTGACCGTGTAGCTGCGGCCGTGCGGGGCGGTCCAGGTCAGAACGCCGGGTTCCGGCTGGGCGAGGTGCCAGCCGGGGGCTTGCTTGGCCCTGTGGTGCCTTCTGCACAACGGGGCCAGATTGCACTCGCACGTAAGGCCGTCCTGGTCCCAGGGGATCGTATGGTCCAGGTCGCAGGCACGCGCGGGACGGCGGCAGCCCGGGAAGGAGCAGGTCCGCTGCCGGATCCTGACCAGCTCGCGGAGCGTGTTCGGCGGCCGGTAACCGGGGACCTGGCGGGCGTGCGTGCACGTGCCCTGCTCGAGCCTGGTGAAACGCAGCCCGGCCAGCCATCGCAGCGCCCCGGCCGCCGGGCCGCGCGGTTCCGGTGATCCACGGGCGCAGGCGTGGGCGGCGACGCGGCCGCCGGGGCCGGTCAGGGTGACGCACCAGCGGGTCGCGGTCCCGGCGGCGGCGAGCCGGCTCGCCAGGTCGCGGCAGGTCCAGGCGTCCAGCGGGCCGAGCCCGGCGGCCTCGCCTGGCGCGTCGGACAGGCCCAGCCACGCCGAGGCTGGCATCGTCAGGTGCACCGACCCGGTCATCGCCGCCAGCCCGTCGGGACATTGCCTGGCACCCAGGCTCGGCGCGGGGTCCGGGGCCGGGCCGGGGCCGTGAGCGGGCTGGCCGTCCGGGGCGGGCGGCTCGGCGAACAGCGATTCCAGGTTCCGGCCGACGAGCAGCGCCGCGAACACGGCCGCCCGCAGCTGGTCCATGGTCCCCGCCGCGCCGGCGTCCTGCAGGGCGCGGGCGATCGCGGTGATCCGGTGGTCAGCGGCGATCGCGTCGGCGGGCGGGAGCTCCCGCCCGGCCAGGGCGCCGTTGCCCGAGTTCTCCTGCCAGGCTTCCACCCGGGCATCCGCCCGGCCCTGTTCGGCCCGCCGCCGCGCCGCTTGCGGATCGACCGACAGCACCATCGACCGCAGCGCCGCCCGCAGCTCGCCCGTGGTCATCGACCCGGCGATCCCGGCGAAACCCATGCCGATCGCCGCGGCGGCCCGGTCGCCGAGCCCGGCCAGCTCGCTGGCGAAGATGGCGGCGCGGGCGCGGTCGATCCGCCCCTCCAGCAGGGCCTTCAGGACCGCCGGGAGGCGGGACAGGTCCCTGGCCAGGCCGAGCAGCAGGTCAGCGGACCGGCCGGTCAGCACCAGCGCGGCGGCCAGCTCCTCGCTCACGTGTTCGCTGGCCCGCGACGAACCCGGCCGGGCCGCCGCCCGCATCCGGCGGGCGTCGAGTTCGGCGACCGCGGTGAGTTCGACGCCGTTTTGCCAGGCCGACAGCCGCCGGGAGGCGCGCAGCACGCCGACCAGCTCGTCGTCGGACAGCCCGCCCAGTCCCGCGTCGAGGACGTCCTGGGAGAGCGTGGCCAGCACCGGGCCCGGCGGCAGCCGGTCGTCCCGGCCGTCGGCTCCGAACTCCGCCCCCGCCGACCACGGTCCCGCCGACCACGGTCCCGCCGAGCACGGTCCCGCCGCGGCCTCCTGGCCCTCGTCCTGGCCTGGACCCAGCAGCGCATCCCGCTCGGCGCCGGACAGGCCGGCCAGCCAGGCGTCGCCGTCCTCGGGCGGCCCGGCGAACGGATCCGGCCAGCACCCCGCCATCTCCGCGTCGCTCGGCTCGTGCCGGTCCCCGCCGCCGGGCAGGCCGGCCCCCCGCGGGGAACTGGCGGGCTGGGTGGTCATCGGGGCGCCTCCGGGCCAGAGTTCGAGGACGAATGCGTTATCGATAACTCTAGCGACACCCTCTGACAATTCGAGTCAACATTCGAAGCGCGTCGGCCTGTACCCGGCTAGCTCTCCGAGATCAACGCGCCGAACAAGCGCTCGTAGCGGAGCAGGTGCCGGTCGCCGACGTAGTGCTGACTGATGTCGGCCTGGACGGCGCGCCCTCCGAGGGCAACCTGGCGCTGTGCCCGGCGGACCTGGTCAGCCGGGCACCACCGTGGGGACGGCGCTGCCGGTCCTGGCCAGGACGGGCTCGATGTCGCCGGCGCCGTGGTCGAGCTGGTAGTCCAGGTTGATGGCGGCGTTGATCAGCGCCACGTACCAGAATGTGCACAGCGAGAAGGTGCCTTCGCTGCCGCGCAGGCCGTCGGGGGAGGCGCTCGGGTTGTACCGGTAGACCAGGCTGTCGGAGACCAGCTCGTGGTCCATCGCCTCCAGGGTCTGCAGCCACATCGGGTCGAACGGGGACACGAACCCCATCAGCGGCATCATGAGCAAGGACGAGTCGAGCACGTCGGTCTCGTAGTGCTGGGTGAACGCCTTGCGCTTGGGGTTCCACCCGCGCGTCATGACCTGCTCGTAGATGTTGTCGCGCTCGGTGCGCCACCGGTTGATGTCGGCGGGGCGGCCCCGGCCCTCGGCGAGCCTGATGGCCCGGTCGAGAGCGACCCAGCACTGCACCCGCCCGTAGGTGAAGTCCTTGCGGCCGCCGCGAGTCTCCCAGACGCCCTCGTCGGGCTGGTCCCAGTGGCCGCAGAGCCAGTCGATCATGTTCGCGATGGCGGTCCAGCCCTGGTAGGCGGGCTGCAGGCCGCGATCGTCGATCCTGGCGACGGCGTCCAGGGCCTCGCCGTAGATGTCGAGCTGCAGCTGGTCGGCCGCGCCGTTGCCGATCCGGACCGGGCGCGAGCCTCGCCAGCCCTCGAAGTGGTCGAGGGTCTCCTCACTCAGGTCGGAGGTGCCGTCGACCCGGTACATGACCTTCATCGGCCTGGCGCCGCCGTGGCCGTTGCCGCCGTGGCCGTTGCCGCCGTGCTCGACCAGCCGGTCCCTGACCCACTGGCTGAACGCGGCGGCCTCGCCCGCGTAGCCGAGCCCGAGCAGGGCGTAGACGGAGAACGACGCGTCGCGGATCCAGGTGTAGCGGTAATCCCAGTTCCGCTGGCCGCCGGCCAGCTCGGGCAGTCCCGTGGTAGGCGCCGCGACGAGCGCGCCGGTGGGTGCGTAGGTCATCAGCTTCAGGGTCATCGCGGAGCGGGCCACCATCTCCCGCCACCGGCCGCGGTAGGTCGACTGGTGCACCCAGTTCCGCCAGAACCGGGCCGTGTCGTCGGTCATCTGCCGCATTTCGGCCGCCGGGATGCGGCGTGGCCGGCCGCCCATCGACTCCAGCACCATCGCGGTGCTCTCGCCCTCACGCAGGGAGATGGTGATCCGCAGGTCGTCGCCGACCCGCTCGACGGCGAGCCCGTCGTGCTCGCCGAGCGAGACCTCCCGCTCGCCGGTCGGGCTGACGGTCAGGTGCATGCGGCCTGAGCTGAACACGAACCCGTCGGCGGTGATCTCGAGAGTGTGCGGTGCCCGGCCGTAGTCGAACCTGGGCTTGATGTCCGCCACAAACGTCATCGTGCCGCGCACGACCTTGAGCTGGCGGACCAGGCGGTGCCGGTTCGTGGCCTCGCGGCCGGCGATCGGCATGAAGTCGGTGACCTCGCCGACTCCGTCCTCGGTCAGGAAGCGGGTGATCAGCATCGCGGTATCGGGGAAGTAGAGCTGGCGGCTCACGTAGCTGGCGGTGTCCGGGGCGACGCGGCAGTAGCCGCCCCTGTCGGCATCCAGCAAGGACGCGAACACGCTCGGTGAGTCGAACCTGGGACAGCAGAACCAGTCCACCGTGCCGTCCGTCGTCACCAGCGCCGCCGTCTGCAAGTCGCCGATCAGCCCGTGATCGCTGATGTTCGGATACCGCTCCATGATGGCCCCCGTCCGCTGCGTCCTGGTCCAGGCGACCTCGCACGAGACGCCTGGTAGCAGGCTAGGGAGCCAGGATCTGGCCGGCGTCGTCCGGAACGGGTGATTCGCTCGTCGTGACCGGCCCGCGTGGGTCGGACTCCCCGATGGCAGGCTCGCTTGGGCTAGATATATCGTGAGGGTCGTGGCGGCGGGACCTGTGCCGGGTCGCCTGATCCTCGGGGGCCTAGTGTGCGTGGCGGTGCTGATCGGTGTGCTGTGGATACCAGTACTCGGCGACCGGCTCAACAGCTTCCTGAGCAAGAACGCGCCGAAGGTCGCGCCGCGGATGTTCCTCGTCGGACTCGGCTTTCTGCTCACCGGCCTCGTCATCCACGTCCAGGTTCTCGCTCTGGCGGGAGCATGCCTGATCGGCGTTCTCGTGCTCGCGCTGATCCTGGACAACTACTAGCCGGGCTCCGCCCCAGCCCGCTCGGCAGTGACGGAGGCCGGCCGGCCTGGTTAGCGGAAGAAGGCTCGCAGCTCCGCCGCGACGAGTTCTGGCTTGCCGCCGTTGTCGGCGGCGGTGTGACCGACGCCGGACAGCGTGACCCGGCGGGCGTGGGGGAGGGTGGCGCTGAGCCCGTCGAGGGCAGCGGCTAGGCTCCTGGCGCTCTTCGAGCCGCCGAGCAGGAGCACTTCGCAGGACAAGCCGGCGAACCGGTCCAGCGGGCCTGCTGCGTCCAGGACCGATCGCGCGTCGTAGTGCATCGTGGGGATGAGGTCGCGGGGCGAGACGACGCCGGCTGGCACGGGCTTGCCTTCGGTCCTGCGAATGGCGACGCTGAGCGCAGCCACGAGCACGAACCGGGGAATGAGGCGGAGCGCTGTCCGGTCGGCGGTGCCTTTCATGATGGTGACGACGGCCTTGGCGAGCTGGCCTGCCGCCATTTCGCGCTCGTAGCGTGGCAGCCACGACGTCTGGGTAATGCCATCGAACTCCAGAGGCGGCTCATACAGCGCCAGTTTGGTGATTGCCGGAAGCGTCCTCGCCGCCTCGATCGCGATGACGGCGCCGGCGCTCAGCCCGAAGACGTTGTGGGCGCCTGTCTGGCCAAGGAGCGCATCGAGGTCTTCGACCTCCTTACGGAGGCCGTGATCCTCGCTGTACGGGCCGCTCATGCCGCGGCCGCGCCGGTCAGGGACGTAGGCGGTAAAGCTGTCACCCAGAGCCCTGGCCAAGGTCATCAGGTTCTGCGACGCCTGCCCTCCCCCGTGCACCAGGACAACGCCTGGACCATCTCCCGTGCGGCGGTACACGATCGTCGTGCCATCCGCCGATCTGACCGAGCCCGTCGGCGCTGATGGCCGCGTGATGCTCATCTGAGGCCGGGGCCTGGCTGACCGTCCTGGTCAAGGCCGGCGAAGCGCTCTCGCGCCGCGTGGGTGTCCACGCCAAGCGCGGCGAGGAGCGCGGCCGCCGGGTCGGGGCGCGGCAGATCAAGCAGGCCGTTGAGCACGATCCCGAGACCGGCTCTGCGGTTCTTGCGTACGTCATGAATGCCGGTGAAGATCGCCTTGGCCGCCGGGGTCAGCCGCAACCGGCCACGCGTGCGCACCGCGACCGGCCCGGCGGTGATCCCTGGCTCGACGCCGATCGCGGCGAGCGCCTCGACGTCCAGCGCATCGAGCGCACGACGGGCGGAGTCGAGGTCGCAGCCGAGCGCTTTCGCCGCCGGCGAAGCCGGGTCAATGAGCAGGGCCAGGACCAGGTGCTCGGTGCCGATCGTGCGATCCCCGCGCCGGATCGCCTCGTCCCTGGCGTCGTAGTACGTGGCGCCGAAGTTGTACTGGGGGCCATAACGCTGGTCCCTTGCCTTCGCAACACGGTGCTCCGCCAGTCGTCCGATCATCACAGCGCTCCTCCATACTTGGCATGCACGGACTGGCGGGTCATCCCCAGGACATCCGCGATCTGCTGCCACGACCATCCCTGGTCGCGGGCCCTGGCGACCTGCCCGGCCTCGACGCGTTCAGCCAGCCTGCGCAGCGCCAGCACCGCACGCAACCCCACTGCCGGGTCTGCTGCCTGGCTGGCACCCAGAGGCTCGTTGACGCTCATGGTGTCAGTTTAACTTGACAAACGGGAGGTGTCAAAACAAACTGACACCGCCCGTCACCGCCCGTCAGCTAGTTCGCCGGTTCGGTGTGCGCGACCGGCAGCCACACGCGGAAGCGGGTGTCACCGGGCACGGATTGCACCTTCAGGTCGCCGTGGTGCCTGTTCACGATGATCCGCCAGGAAATGTCCAGGCCCAGACCCGTGCCCTGGCCCACGGGCTTCGTGGTGAAGAACGGCTCGAAGATCCGTTGCGCGATGGCCGCCGGCACGCCTGGCCCGGTGTCCGCGAACTCGACGAGCAACCGGTCCCCGTCGGCGGCGGTGCGGACGGTCAGCGTTCCCGTGTCGCCCATCGCCGAGACAGCGTTGTCGACCAGATTGGTCCAGACCTGGTTGAGCTCGGCGGGGTAGGCCGGTATCGGCGGCAGCGACCGGTCGTAGTCCCTGACCACGGTGATA
>WNGL01003270.1_pt1 | contig 40771 bp, 33 predicted proteins | sample 5400591 | NCBI WGS metagenome assembly WNGL01 (sample SAMN13153377, study PRJNA577476) | soil metagenome | isolation source: 80 cm soil or saprolite under Garry oak tree replicate 1 | place: USA:California | collected 2016-06-15
CTTTCGGATGGGAGAAATCGAAGCGCAGCCGGTCTGGCGCCACCAGCGAACCTTTCTGCGCGACGTGCTCGCCAAGCACCTGCCGCAGCGCCTCATGAAGTAGATGGGTCGCGGAATGGTTTTGCCGGATCGCGCCGCGCCGGGCATTATCGACCTCAAGCGCCACCTCGGTACCCGGTTGCACCGTTCCCTGTTCGACCGTTCCGATATGAGCGAAAACGTCGCCGGCATATTTTTTTGTGTCGGTGATCTTAAAGCGAATGCCATCCGCACTCATGACGCCGGTGTCGCCGATTTGCCCGCCCGATTCGCCGTAGAAAGGCGTTTGATTGAGGAGGACCACACCGCTTTCGCCTTTTTTAAGGGCGCCGACCTCCTTGCCATCGCGCAGCACCGCGGAGACGACGCCTTCGGCGCTCTCGGTTTCGTAACCGAGAAATTCCGTGGCACCGAGTTTTTCGCGCAAGGCGAACCAGACCGCTCCGTCTGCCGCCTCACCAGAGCCGGCCCATGAAGCGCGCGCCTTGGCGCGCTGCCGCTCCATGGCGTCGGTGAAAGCCGCGATATCGACGCCGACGCCGCGCGGCTTGAGCGCGTCTTGCGTCAGATCGAGCGGGAAGCCGTAAGTATCATAGAGGGTGAAAGCGGTCTCGCCGTCGAACATGTCGCCTTTCTTGAGCGACTTGCTCGCTTCCTCAAGCAGCGTAAGCCCGCGTTCCAAGGTGCGGCGGAAGCGAACCTCTTCGAGCTTTAAGGTCTCGGTGACCAGCGCCTCGGCGCGGTGCAGCTCCGGATAGGCCTGTCCCATCTCGCGGACGAGCGCCGGCACAAGCCGCCACATCAGCGGCTCCTTGGCGCCAAGCAATTCGGCGTGCCGCATGGCGCGGCGCATGATGCGGCGGAGCACATAACCGCGGCCCTCATTGGACGGCAGCACGCCGTCCGCGATCAGAAAGGCGCTGGCGCGCAAATGATCGGCGATGACGCGGTGCGACGCCTTGCGCTCGCTCTCCGGGTCGACGCCGGTGAACTCGGCAACGGCTTCGATCAGCGCGCCGAACAGATCGATTTTGTAATTATCATGCGTGCCTTGCAGCACGGCGGCCATGCGTTCAAGGCCCAATCCAGTGTCGATCGACGGCCGCGGCAGGTCGACCCGCTTGCCGTCGGCAAGCTGTTCGTACTGCATGAATACGAGATTCCAGATTTCGACGAAGCGATCGCCCTCCGCCTCCGGACTGCCCGGCGGTCCGCCCCAGATATGGTCGCCGTGATCGTAGAAGATTTCCGAACACGGACCGCACGGCCCGGTATCGCCCATCGCCCAGAAATTGTCGCTGCCGGCAATCCGCAGGATTTTCTTTTCGGGCAGGCCGGTAATCTTCCGCCACAGCCCGAACGCCTCATCGTCATCGATATAAACGGTAACGAGCAGACGATCGGCCGGTACGCCGTATTCCTTGGTGATGAGCCGCCAGGCAAGCTCGATCGCGCGTTCCTTGAAATAATCGCCGAACGAGAAATTACCGAGCATTTCGAAAAAGGTGTGATGGCGGGCGGTGTAGCCGACATTGTCGAGATCGTTGTGCTTACCGCCGGCGCGCACGCATTTCTGTGCCGTCACCGCGCGCGAATAGGGACGCCTTTCCAGGCCGGTGAAAACATTTTTGAACTGCACCATGCCGGCATTGGTGAACATCAAAGTCGGATCGTTGCGCGGCACGAGCGGCGAAGACGGCACGACTTCGTGCCCCTCGCGCGCGAAGTAAGCAAGGAAAGCCGATCTGATATCGTTGACGCCGGTCATTTCGAGGCAACTGTCTAGCCAGACGGTGCTTGCCTGTCCAGGAAAGCGGGCAGGAAAGCGGGGCAGGAAAGCAATTTGATATACGCCTGCAAAGCATATAAGCGCTCTTGCGGCGGCGACGAGCACTTGATGAACGAGCAAAGCGGCAAAACTCCCCTCCCCGGCACGCTGCAGGAACGGCTACGCCAGGGGCGCTTCGTCATGACGGCGGAGCTGGTACCGCCGGTCTCATGCGATGCGCATGAACTGTTGCGCAAGGCCGCCGGCCTCAAAGGCATTGCCGACGCTGTTAACGTGACCGACGGCGCCGGCGCGCGCGCCCATATGAGCGCATTGGCGGCCGCAAGCCTTCTTTTGCAGGCGGGCATCGAACCCATCCTGCAGATGACCTGCCGCGACAAAAATCGCCTAGCGCTGCAAAGCGAAATGATGGGTGCCGCCGTGCTTGGCATCCGTAACCTACTTCTCCTCTCCGGCGACGATCCGAAGGCTGGCGATCAGCCCGACACCAAGCCGGTTTTCGACGTCGATTCCAAAACACTGATCGAAACCGCGCGCCGGCTGCGTGATGAAGGCACGCTGCCGACCGGCCGCAAGGTCGCCGGCCACGCGGATTTTTTCATCGGCGCCGCCGACCTGCCGATCAACCCGCCGGAGGGCTGGCAGCCGAATGCGCTGCTCGCCAAAGTCCAGGCCGGCGCGCAATTCGCGCAGACCCAATTCTGCATGGATGCGGCCATCGTGCGCCGCTACGTCGCTGCCTTGGAAAAAGCCGGCGTCACCAGCAAACTTGCGCTCCTGATCGGCGTCAATCCGCTGCGTTCGGCAAAATCGGCGCGCTGGATGAAAAACCACCTCTACGGCACCATCATCCCCGACAGCTTCATCGCGCGGCTGGAAAAGGCCGTCGATCCGGCGCGCGAGGGTTTGCGCATTTGTATCGAACTGATCGAAGAGCTTTCGAGCATCCGTGGCATCGCCGGCGTCCATATCATGGCGCCGGGCAATGATGCGGCGATCCCCGAGGCGATCGCGGCGGCGCGAGCGCGCGTTCAGCGAGCCGCGCCCTGAGTTGATTCCTCCACCGTTCGGATATTGATCTCCGATGTCAGGGTGCGATGCACCGGACATTTGTCGGCGATTTCGACTAGCCGCTTGCGCTGCTCGGCATCGAGCTCGCCATCCAGCGTAATGATCCGCTCGATGCGGTCGAGCATGCCCTCCTTGGTTTCACATTCGGCGCAGTCGGCGGCGTAAATCCGGCTATGCCGCAAACGCACCCGCGCCCGCGTCAATGGCAGCTTCTTGCGCTCGGCGTAAACCCGCAGCGTCATCGAGGTGCAGGCGCCAAGCGCGGCCAGCAGCAAATCGTAAGGACCGGGGCCGCTGTCGAGCCCGCCCGCGGCGACCGGCTCGTCGGCCAGGAAGCGATGCCGGCCGGCAGTGATTTCCTGCTGAAAGGTGCCGTGCCGCGTCTCGCGCACCAGGACTTCGTGAGGCTCGGCGTCCGCGCTTGGCTGCGTTGGTGCCGTCATTTCGAGATAACGTTCAGCCCATGCGGCAACGACATGCGCGACATAAGCGGCATCGCTCGGCCGCCGCAGCAGGTGATCGGCGCCGGCGAGCGAAATGAAGCTTTTCGGATGCTTTGCCGCCGCGAAAATGCGGCTGGCATTGTCGATGCCGACGGTCTCGTCGGTTGGTGAGTGGAAGACCAGCAGCGCCTTGCGCAGGCCCGCAATGCGCTCTGCAAGGTTTTGCCCGGCGATATCGGCAAGCAAGGCGCGGCGGATGCGGAACGGCCGGCCGACCAGCGTCACCTCGATTTCGCCCTTGCTTTCGATCTCGTCGACGCGGTCGCCGAACAGGCCGGCGACATGCGCCGGATCGAACGGCGCGGCAATCGTCACCACCGCGCGGGTCTCGGCAATGCGGTGAGCGGCAGCGAGCACCGCGGCACCGCCAAGACTGTGACCGATCAGAACAGCGGGTGCGCCGACCGTCGCCCGCAAATGATCGGCGGCAGCCACCAGATCGTCGATGTTCGAAGAAAAGGTGGTGTTGGCAAACTCGCCTTCACTGGAGCCGAGCCCGGTGAAATCAAATCGCAACACCGCGATACCGTGCGATGTCAGGCCGTGCGCAATCAGGCGCGCCGCCTTGTTGTCCTTGCCGCAGGTGAAGCAGTGCGCGAATAAAGCGACGGCGCGGATTGGCCCGTCCGGGCGGTCGAGCAGCGCGGCAAGCTTCTCACCCTGAGCATTGGCAAAATCGAAGCGTTCGGCCGGCATGGCTGTTGGCTCCTGTTGGCGATTTGCGGACGGCGTGTCGCAAGGCCGTCCATGTTTCATTAACCACAGCACAAATTCACGTACTTAGTTGAAATAATTTCAATCCTGCGACCGGATTATCAAGAAATTCGGCGGCATGAAGAAACACACGGCCGGGAAACAGCCGATTTACACATGGACGGCAGCGACCATTTGCAGCGATTTATCCGCAGTCGAACGGTTCGCATTGCGCTCGCGCTGTTGCTCATCGCGTTGAGCGCCTGGGCATTCGTTCCTTACGTGACCTATCGGATCGCACCGTCAGCCTTCGTCAATGCCGAGTTGTTGCGGGTCGCAGCTCCGATAGCCGGGCAATTGGCACAAGGCCTGCCACACAAAGGCGAGTTTGTCAGCGCGCCTGTCACGGTCGGTCTGATCACTGCGCTTTCCCCCGACCGGCGTCACCTGTTGGATCTCGATCGCGAGCTTGCAGTCTCTCCCAAGATCGCGCTGCGCTCGCGCGTAAACAGCTGGACGAGATCACGGCCGCAGATGCAGAGCTCCAAAAGCGTGTCGAAATCTATCACGACTGGATCGTTAGAATTGTTGCCGACGAGACGACCGAAGCTGAAGCGGCGACTAAGCGATGCCTGTCGGCGACAAACCAGAGACAGGACGTCGCATCCCAGCTCCGCACGCCCACTTCGGCCGGCAGCACATCGCAGATTCGTCCGACCGATATCCAGATAGCGCAACAGGCAACACTCCGTTGCGAAACGGCGCAAACGCGCTGGCGGCGTCTGCAACGTGAACTGGCCTCCACGAAAAATGGCATTTTCCTGCGCGACGGCGCCAATGATGTGCCGTACTCACAGCAGCAACGCGACCGCTTGCTGTTACGCCGGCAGGAACTCGAGATCATGGTGCTGGAGGGCGACGCTCGGTCGCTGAAACTCGCCACAGAAATCATCGAGGAACGCGAGCGGGTCAATCACCTTACGCATGCCGATTTGACGCTGCCGCAAGCGCACGTCGTCTGGTCGGTCTCGGCAAGTCCGGGATCCACGGTGACCGAGGGACAAACGCTGCTCGATCTCGCAGACTGCGCCAACAGGTTTGTTGCCGTTGAACTTCCCGAGCGTGATTTCGAGCGGATCAAAGGCGGCGATACCGCTTACGTCCGCCTGATCGGAAGCGACGATTGGAAGCTGGGACAAGTGCGACGGGTCCGCGGTTCGGCGGCGCGAATCGATGACCGTTTGCTGGCGGCGCGAGTTCCCAATCCCGATGCCGGCAGCATCACCGTTGAAGTCGCACTACCGCCAGATGAGGCGATGGCGGATCGCAACAACTTCTGCAACATCGGCCGCCTCGCCGAGGTGCGCTTCCAGCGCTCGCATTTTGACTTCCTTGACAGCCTGACGAGGGCTTTCGGTTTACCGACGAGCCTGTTCGAGCGCGCGGCGGCGGCCGCGGTCGCGAGCGATTAGTGTGCGCGCCGAAATACTTCCTTTCACTCAACTTATAAGCCCGACTCTATTTGTCCTCGGCGCAGTTTATTTCCTCGGGCCAGCCCTGCCGTTGTCGCGAACTTGGGCGCGTGCCGTGGTATTTGCGGCGGTGTGGCTGATCATCGGGCGATACCTGATTTGGCGGCTGTTTACGACGGTTTTGCCGGCCCACGGCGTTTGGCACGAGGTTGCCTGGGTGTGGGTCTGCTTTGTCGTCGAGCTGCTCGCACTCGCTGACGCGCTTATTCTGTACCTGATATTCCTGCGGAAGAGCGATCGCCGCGCCGAGGCGGATAGGCACGAGGCTCGTCTGCGCTCGTCACCGCCTGACCAGCTTCCGTCCGTCGACGTCTACATCCCAACCTTGAGCGAGCCGCTGGACGTTTTGGAAAAGACGATTACCGGTGCGCTTTGCCTTGAATATCCAAATTTTTCCGTGTGGGTGCTCGATGACGGTCGAAGAACCTGGCTAAAAGAATTCTGCGAAGCCAAGGGTGTTGGCTATCTTACGCGTCCGGACAATTCCCACGCCAAAGCCGGCAACATCAATCACGCTTTGACTAAAACCAGCGCCGAGTTCGTCGCTGTCTTCGACGCCGACTTTATTCCGCAGCGGCGTTTTTTGATGCGCACGATGGGCTTCTTTTCCGATCCCCGGATCGGGGTCGTGCAGGTTCCTCACGCGTTCTACAACCGCGACGTTATGCAGGCCAATTTGATGCAGGCCAACTTGACGATGCGAAAAAGCGTGCCCGACGATCAACGATTCTTCTTTGAATCGATCATGCCCAGCCGAGACGCCTGGGACGCTGCATTCTGTTGTGGCTCGAGCTCTATCACGCGCCGTTCGGCTCTTCGCGCCATTGGCGATGCGCTGCCCACGCAATCGCTAACTGAAGACATGTTGCTCAGTCTCATGATGCTCCGCGAAGGCTACATCACGCGCTATTTGTGCGAGCGGCTTGCCGTTGGCCTCGCGCCCGAGAGCATCAAGGCGTTTTTGTGCAGCGTCGGCGCTGGGCGCGCGGTGCTATGCAGATTCTTTATCTTGCTGCCGGTCCGTTCGGAACCCGCCTGTCTTTTGCGCAGCGCCTGTTCTTTCTGCCGACGCATTGGCTGACCCAGGCATTGTTACTGCTCATGAGCATTGTTTCGCCATTGGTCTTCTTGTGGACGGGAGTTACGCCCCTCATCAATGTCACGACGCAGTCGGTCCTGTACTACCTGGTGCCAATGGTTCTGGCGGTGGTAGGCGGCATATGGGTGTACGCGCCGCGCCAATATTTTCCCCTTGCGGCGCAAGTGTTGGGTACGTTTCAAAGCTTCAAGGTGCTTCCGGCGGTGCTGACGACCTTGCTACGGCCGTTCGGCCATGTCTTTAACGTCACGCCTAAAGGCACCGCGGCCGTCGAATCGGGGTACGATCACGGCATATTCTGGACAGCAGCTTTGCTCATGTGCGCAACTTCCGCCGGCCTATTGATCAATACATCGCCGGACTGGAGGATAGTCACTCAGCTGAGTTTGTTACCGATGGTCGCGCTCTGGTCGTCCATCAACGTCATCGTGCTGTTTTTGGTGTGCATGTTGGCCTTGCAAGCGCCAGTTCGCCGTACCGAGGAACGCTTCGCAATCGATGAATCGGTCCAGATCATCGGCGCATCTGGTGCGCTATCGACAGCGGTGATCAAAGATATCTCGCTCTCGGGCGCGGCGATGGTCGTCGATCGGCCGATCGACGCCAACGTCGGAGAGCGGCTACGGCTTTTCATCGCGGAAGTCGGTTTCGTCGCCGCAACCGTGATCCGCTCAAATGATGGACAGGTCGGCGTTCAGTTCGATTTGACGGCCTCTGCCGAGCGCGATTTGTTGATCCGTAAGCTGTTTACTGCCGGACGTGACACCCGCAACGATATCGGCTCGGCATGGTCGGCCACGGCCACGATGCTCACGAGTATTTGGAAGGCCCGGACAGAGCTGCTCCCATCCGCGAGCCCAGCTACTTTCGTGACGACAGACGTTGACCTACTGCCCGCGCGCAGTCTTGTTGTTCCGCCGCAGCCCCCGGTTATTCGCCTTTCGGATCTGAGCGAAGCCCGCCGCGGAATAGCCGCGTGACTTGTGAGTCGGGCTATTGAGTCTGGCTATCGCCCCAGCTCGCGCATCGCGGCGTCCAAGCCTTCGATTGTCAACGGATACATCCGGCCGCCGAGCAGCTGGCGCATCAAGCGAATCGAGGCGGTGGTTTCCCATTCGTGTTCCGGCACCGGATTGAGCCAGACGCAGGATGGATAGGTTGTAACGACGCGCTCCATCCAAACACGCCCGGCTTCCTCGTTGAAGTGCTCGACCGACCCGCCCGCCGCGACGATTTCGTAGGGCGACATCGACGCGTCGCCGACGAAAACGACTTTGTAGTCGTGCGGATAGGTGTGCAGAACATCCCAGGTCGGTGTGGCCTCGGTCCAGCGCCGCGCATTCTGCTTCCACACTTTCTCGTATAGGCAATTATGGAAATACAAATGTACGAGATGCTTGAATTCGCTCTTGGCCGCGGAGAACAATTCTTCGGTCGCCTGGACGTGCCAATCCATCGAGCCGCCGACATCGAGGAACAACAACACCTTGACGGTGTTGTGCCGCTCCGGCCGCATCAAAATGTCGAGATAGCCTTTATGCGCGGTGCCCTTGATCGTGCCGTCGAGATCGAGCTCATCCGGCGCGCCGGTGCGCGCAAATTTTCGTAAGCGGCGCAGCGCGATCTTGATGTTGCGGGTGCCAAGCTTGACGTCGCCGGCGAGATCCTTGAACTCGCGCTTGTCCCAGACCTTTACCGCGCGGAAATTGCGATTTTTATCTTGGCCGATGCGCACGCCTTCAGGATTGTAACCGTAGGCTCCGAATGGCGAGGTGCCGGCCGTGCCGATCCACTTCTTGCCGCCCTGATGACGACCGCGTTGCTCAGCGAGCCGCTGCCGCAGAGTTTCGAGCAGTTTGTCGAGCCCGCCCAGTGCCTCGATCTGCTTCTTCTCTTCCTCGGTGAGGTATTTTTCCGCGAGCTTTTTCAGCCATTCGGCTGGAATTTCCGCCTCCAGCGCCTGCCCGACGAGATCCAGGCCCTTAAACACGTGGCCGAAGACACGATCGAATTTGTCGAGATTGCGCTCGTCCTTCACCAGCGCAGCGCGTGACAGGTAATAGAAATCTTCGACCCGACGGCCGGCGAGGTCCTGCTCCAATTCATGAAAGAAGGTCGCGAACATCCTTGCATTGTAGTCCTCGTGCGCCGCGCGCCGCTATTCGACGAAATACAACAGTTTAGGGTGATCAAAGATATATCTTGTGCTATGTCTAATTATGATCTATCTAGAGATATATCTAAGTTGGAGAAATGACACATGCATCGACATTACGGATCTCATCAATGGGCTGCCAGACGCCACCGGCGCGGACGTTTCGGCGGATTTGGCTTTGGCGGACGCCATGGCGGCGGCATGAATCCCGACGACATGCGCGCCGGCCGGATGCTGGCCCAAGGCGACCTGCGGCTCGTGGCGCTGGCGCTGATCGCGCAGGCACCGCGGCACGGCTACGAAATCATCAAGTTGGTCGAGGAGAAAACTGCCGATTGGTACAGCCCCAGTCCCGGTATCGTTTATCCGACGCTGACCTTTCTGGAAGAAGCGGGCTACGTGACGGTCTCGAGCGAAGGCGCAAAAAAGCTTTACACCATCACCGCGGAAGGCCGCGCCTATCTCGAAGCCAACCGCGACCTTGCCGATGTCGTGCTGGATCGGCTGGCCGCAATCGGCGAACGCGTCAATCGCTGGCGGCGGGCGGCCCGCGGCGAACGCGAAGGCCGCCGGACCTTGCCGCCGCTCGTCGAAGCCACATTCGATCATTTGCGCGAAATAGTCGCCAAGCGGCTGCAAGACGACGCCGAAGCGGAAGCGCATCTGGCTGAAATTTTGGCGCGCGCGGCGACTGAAATGCAACGGCGCAACTAAGTGCGATTATGCGGCGGCCGAGGCATCGGGCGTTTGCACGTGCTCGGGCCGGATGCCCAGCGCCAACAAACGCGCCGGCACCCGCCGCAAGAGCGGAAACGCATCGAATAATCTGAACAGCAACGGCGGCTTCGGCTGCCGGGTGGCTTGCAGAGCCGGACTGATAATCCGGTTCTGCATGGTGAGCTGAATTTGCTGCGTCAGGCGCGCCGGGAAAGTTCGCCGCTGCTGTATCGCTTGCAAATCGTCGTCTGTGACCCGGCCTGCGTTCAGCGGCGCGGCCAGGCGGTTGGCGGCCGCTACCGCATCCTGCACGGCGATATTGATGCCGACCCCGCCGATCGGCGACATCGCGTGGGCTGCGTCGCCAATGCAGATGAGCCCAGGCCGCCACCATTGCCGTAACCGATCCACTGCGACGCTTAACAGCTTGACGTTATCGAAGCTTTTAAGTTCGCCGATGCGGTCCGCGAGGAACGGCGAGAGCTCGACTACACGATTGCGGAACGCCTCGATCCCGCTCGCCTTGACCCGCTCGATCCCGCCCTTCGGAATGACATAGGCGCATTGCCAATAATCGCCGCGGTCGAGCATGACCAGCATCATCCCGGCCTCGATGTGACCGAACACCTCGGCATCGTCGCTATTTCTGCGCGTGATGCGAAACCACAGCACGTCCATGGGCGCGCCATAGTCTTCGCTCCGCAGACCGGCTTTTTCCCGCACGGTCGAATGGCGGCCGTCGCAGCCAACAACTAAATCGGCGCGTATAACCAATTCGCCGTCAGGCGTGTTGGCGCGAAGGCCGACGATGCGGCCGCCCTCCTCGATTAAATTCGTCGCTTCGGCCCGCATGCGCAGGTCGAATTGTTTGTAGCGCCGGCCGTGGTCGGCCAAGAAGTTAAGAAAGTCCCTTTGCGGCATCAGCGCGATGTATTTGCAGTGGGTCGGCAGATGCGTCAGATCAATCATCCGCACGTGTTGCTCGCCGATCTGTAGCGACAGCCGATCGACTTTGCGATGCGGCAGCTTAAGAAATTTATCAAGCAGGCCGAGCTCGTACATGAGCTCGAGGGTGGACGGATGCACCGTGTCGCCGCGAAAATCGCGGAGAAAATCCGCGTGCTTTTCCAGCACCACCACCCGAACTCCCGCCCGCGCCAGAAGAAAGCCGAGCATCATTCCGGCCGGTCCGCCGCCGACGATGCAGCACTGCGTATTTTGCGTATTCATGGCGCCGTTCGTCATGGCCTAATCCTCGGAGCCCAAGGCTCCCGCCGAGCTTGCGGCAAGCACTTCCGGCGTTCAATCGCCATTGGGCAGTAATAAATCGTCCCATTGTGATAAGAATTTGGGCAAGATCGCACTCCCTAGCGATAAGTCATCCTCACATTTCCGCCGCAAGCGCGATGCTAAAAGGGTTGTTCCTCACCGTCACCCAGCATGATCCGCCTCTCGATAATTCTCACCCTTTTGTTCGCTCTGGCTCCGTTCGATGCGGCGTTCGCCCAGCTCGCCGGACCCGGTGACTTTCACATTGTCTGGGAGGTGAAGAACCGCTTCCGCCTGTTTCGCCACGAGGCCGACTTTCTACGCATGGCGGCGGCGAGCCGCGGCGATGGCGTGCTCGCGGCCGAACGGCGCCTTGCGCGCGATACCGACGGCCTCGGTTGGGCCAAAGACATTGTCGCCGATCTTTGTCTGGATAGTTCGGGAAGCTTGCTGGAGACCTGCAATCGGGACGGCGAGCGCGAAAATTACCTCTCGCCGCGCGACTATCCGGTCGGCGTGACCATTTCCGGAGCCGTGCCGGACGGGCTCGACTGCTTATGGACTTTCGACGACGGTGAAGGCTCGCCCCGGCAGAGCACCCTCCCCTGTGAACGTGAAGTCAAACTGCGCGTGCGGTCCGGCCGCACGACGATCACGACGGTCGACGTTCCGCTCGGCGACGGCACCGCCCAGCGGCTCACAGCCGATATCGCGGTGCGCGATGTCCTTGTTGCCGGGCTAGGCGACTCCATCGCCGCCGGCGAGGGCAATCCGGACCGGGCGGTTAAACTTGAAGGCGGCTTCTGCTTCAAACGCTTCTTCAGCGGCGGCGGCAGCCAATACTATCGCCCCAGCCGGGCCGGCTATGGCGACGATCGATCCTGTGAAAATGGACCGTCGAGTCCGCTCGCCGGGAGCGACTGGGCGCGCCACGGCGCCCGCTGGATGAGTCCGGCCTGCCATCGCTCGCTGTACAGCTATCAGGTGCGCACCGCACTCGCCATTGCGATCGAGCAGCCGCACCTTGCGGTTACGCTGCTGCCGCTCGCCTGCACCGGGGCAACGATCGGCGCCGGGATGTTCGCCAGCCAGCGCGCCGACGATTGTCCCTGGGTCGTCGGAATCGATAGCTGTTCAGGTACGGCGCCAGCCCAATTCAGCGAACTCAAGGATCTCATGACCGCCCTGCACCGGCAGCAGCCGAACCGCAATCTCGATCTCGTGCTGCTGACGGTCGGAGCCAACGACGTGAACTTTGCCGGCTTAGTCGCCAACGTGATCGTCGACGCCGCGACTGAGCGGCTGCTGTTGCGGCAGGGCGGCGCCATCGTCGGCGTCGCCGAGTCGCAAAAGGCGCTGGATCAGGATTTACCGGACGAATTTGCGCAATTGCGGATCGCGCTCAAACCTTTCGTCGGCGGCAACCTCAATCGCGTGGTGTTTGTCTCCTATGCCAATCCGGCGATGCAGGCAGAAAACAAGCCGTGCCCGGGCGGCCGCGACGGCTTGGACGTACATCCGGGTTTTGGCGCCGACAGCGAGCGCCTGCGCGCCGCCGCGGAATTCGTCAACGTCAAATTCCTGCCGAAAGTAAAATCGCTTGCAACATGCGATGGCAGCAAGCTTTGTCGTGATCCACTCACTGAACGCATGATTTTCGTCGATGGTCACCAGACCGAGTTTGCACGGCACGGCATGTGCGTGCGCGCGTCCAACGATCCAGAATTCGATCGAAATTGCTTCTCGACCAGCGGTCAGAGTTTCCAAACCGATCTCGCCGCCGCTGCGGACGATCCGATGGTCTGCAATGAGCCGGCGGGGCATTATCGTCCTTACGCCCCGCGCGGCCGTTGGATTAGAACAGCAAACGACAGTTATTTTACCGCGATGACCTATCCAGAGGGCATGCCGGCGATTCTAAAGCCGAGCGATATCCACGACGCCCTGTGGGGAGTGCTCAGCGCGGTTTACGGGGGCGCGGTGCATCCGACCGCCGAAGGTTACGCGGCGATGGCCGATGCTGCGCTGCCAGCTACGCGGGCGGTGCTCGGCCTGACGCCCCCCTCCGTCATCCACGCCGAGCCCCTGCCGCCGCCAACCGCATTGGCGCCGGCGCCCGGCGCGGCAACCGCGCCGCCGAAAATCCCCTGATCAGGAAGCGGCGTGCGCCGGCGCCGCCGTGCGCTGCGGCGCCACGCCGAGCTTCTTCTGCAGGCTGGTTGACGAGGTGGTGTACTGAAACACCAGCCGCTTGTCCGGATAGACGTAGCGATGCGCCTTCTGCGCCATCAGCGCCGCCTCATGGAAACCGGAAAGAATGAGCTTGAGCTTGCCCGGATACCAATTGATGTCGCCAATCGCGAAAACGCCAGGAACGCTGGTTTCGAAGCTTGCCGTTTCGACCGGGATGAGCTCGTTGTTGCGCAGCTCTATTCCCCAATTTGCCACCGGTCCGAGCTTCATGGTGAGCCCAAAGAACGGCAGTAACGCATCGCAGGCAATCTCGAATGCGGAGCCGTCGTTTGTCTTCACCATCGCCTTGCTGATCTGACCGTCAGTTCCAGCGAGAGCCGTGACTTGTCCAAGCACAAAATCAATTTTGCCCTCGCCGACCAGCTTCATCATTTTGTTGACGCTGTCGGGCGAGGCGCGAAATTCGCTGCGCCGATGCAAGAGCGTGAGGTGGCTGGCGATCGGCGCGAGATTGAGCGTCCAATCCAGCGCGCTATCGCCGCCGCCAACGATCAGAATCCGCTTACCGCGGAGTGCATCCATTTTGCGCACGGCATAGAAAACAGATTTGCTTTCATAAGGCTCGATCCCGGGAATCGGCGGCCGCTTGGGCTGAAACGACCCGCCACCCGCCGCGATGACCACGATCTTGCTCTCGAATTGCGTGCCCTGATCCGTGGTTACCCGAAACAGCGGATCGCCGATCTTCTCAACCCGCTCGACCATTTCGCCAAGATGGTACTGAGCGTTAAACGGCTTGATCTGTTGCAACAACGAATCGACTAGTCCCTGCGCGCTCGTATAGGGAATACCGGGAATGTCGTAGATGGGCTTTTCCGGATAAAGCTCGGCACATTGCCCGCCGATCTTGTCGAGGATGTCGACCAGATGGCACTTCATGTCGAGCAAGCCAAGTTCGAAAACAGCGAACAGGCCGATTGGCCCAGCGCCAATAATGAGTACGTCGGTTTTGATAGGCTCAGTCATATCGTGTCCAAGTCGTGTTTGTTGTCCAAGTCGTGTTTGTTGTCCAAGTCAGGTTCGAGTCGCGTTCAAGCTCGTGCGGTGTTGCAGCAATGTCAGGGAGGTCGTCTGTCTAGCGTGGCTGGCGGGCCAGGGAAAGAGGATGGAAAAGCACGGATCGGTGATCGTTTTTAAGGATCTGGGCTCACGCTTGGCGGGACGGTGTGGTCACGACTAGACCGTCGAGATCGTCACGCACTTTGATCTGACAAGAGAGCCGCGAGTTCGGCCGAACCTCAAAGGCAAAGTCGAGCATATCCTCTTCCATTGGCGACGGTTCGCCGACCTTTTCGCGCCAAGCATCGTCAACATAGACGTGGCAGGTCGAGCAGGCGCAGGCGCCACCGCATTCCGCCTCAATTTCCGGCACGCAGTGGTTGATCGCCGTCTCCATGACTGTGGAACCGGCCTCGCCTTCGACGGTCCGCGTAGTGCCTGCGGAATCGATATAGGTAATTTTCACCATGGCGAAATGACCGGTCGACAATTTCGGCTGGGTGGGGCGCCGGAAGGCGCCATGCCGTTGCGGCGGCTAGGTTCTATCGGCTCACGCTGCGCTACGCCAGCGGCTTTCCGCAGCAAAACCGCGGGTATGCCCAGGGTCGGCCCCAACCCAGCCGCATTGTTGTCAGCACAATGGCGGTTAATGGCGGTTACGGTCACGGTGGGCGAAATGGGGCCAGGGCCATCAACCCGTTAACGATGATTAAAAGGTCGTTACCGACCCGGTTTCCTTTGATCTGCCAGACCGATAGGATGCCCTCTGGTGGTGCGGCATGGGGCTTTTTTGGGGAGTCCCCAATACAGCGAACAGTGCACGGGTGCGCGGTCGAGGCGCGGCCCGAACATGTTTTTACAGGCCGTCCTAGTCAGGCGTAAGAGGCGAGGCGACGACCGAAATGGCCAATCATCCGAAGAAAATGGCGGACCCAACCGAAGCAGCACTGTCGGCGATCCAGGAAGCGCTCAACATCCACGATGAGGATGAGCAGCCGATCCGTCCGGCTGAATCGGCAGACCTTTTTTCGGCCCCGGCCGAGCAAGCCGCCGCGGCGGCCGCCACCACAGAGCCATCCGACAAAGAGGCGATCGGCGCGCGCGAGCTTCCCGAAGTCGCGGCGCGGGCTGCCAATGACGATCAGCAGTCGATCGGCCAAATCCTTCACGCATTGCAGCGCCGTCCCGCCCGTTCGTCCTACTTGGTCGCCGCTTTGTTTTCTGGCGCCTGGATCATCGGCTGCCTTGCTCTTTCGCTGGCCTATCTGTCCGATTTGCATACCGCGCTTGGCGCCGGCCGCTCGCCTGTAGCGCTCGTTATCGGACTCGGCGCGGCAGCCCTGCTGCCGATCATCTTCTTTTTCGGCGTTGCGCATATGGCTTGGCGCGCACAGGAGTTGCGTCTGATCGCCCAGTCAATGGCCGGGGTCGCGATGCGGCTCGCCGAGCCGGAAAGCGTGGCGCAGGATTCGATCGTAACCGTAGGGCAAGCGATCCGACGCGAAGTCGCGGCCATGGGCGACGGCGTCGAACGAGCGCTGGCGCGCGCCAGCGAACTCGAGGCGCTAGTGCAGAGCGAGGTCGCCGCGCTCGAGCGCACATATAGCGACAACGAAGTGCGAATACGCGGGCTCCTTCAGGAGCTCGGCAATCAGCGCGATACGCTGGTCGGGCAAGCCGAGCACGTTCGCTCCGCGCTCGGCAATGTACAGATCGATCTCACGCAGGACCTCTCGACGATCAGCGAGCTCGTTGGCCAGCAGGTCAATGAGGCGGCTCAACGGATCACCCAATCGCTTACAGAACGGGGCGAGCATATTACCGCCACGCTCGCCCAGATTGGCGACAACATGGTCCAAGAATTAAGCCAGCGGGGCGGCGACTTGCTCGATCGCCTGGAGGCGGCAAGCGAGGAGACATCGCGAGCGATCACATTGGCGAGCGATCGGCTCTCATCGAGCCTCGATTTCAAAACCAATCATATCGGCGAAGAATTTGCCGAAATTGCCAACGGGCTGGAAGACATGATGTCGGGGCGCCTGGACCGCGTCACCGAAAGCTTCTCGGAAAAATCGCTAGCGGTTGTCGATTTGATGATCGAGAGATCGCAAACGCTAACCGATGCGATCGTTGAAACCTCGAACCAACTCGCGGAATCCATCGCGACGCGTGCCGACGAGGTTAACAGTACGCTCAGGAATTCCGGCGAGTCTTTGCTTCTTGGCCTCGATCTGCGCGGTAGCGAAGTGGCGGCGAAGCTGGAACAGGCTGGCAATCAGGTCACCGAGGCGATGATCGCCCGGAGCACCGCGATGACCGATGCGGTGCGTCAGGCCGCGGAGCACGTCACCGGAGTCGTGGCCACGCGGAGCGACGCCGTTAAGGAGATGCTGCAAACCCGCCTTGCCGCGTTCGAACAAATGTTCAGCAATACCGGCACGGAGCTCGGCGAAAGAATCTCGCGCGATTCGTCGACCCTCGGTAACCTCATCACTCGTCATCTCGCCGAATTCGATCGCACCGTGAAGACCTATGGCGCGGAACTCGTCGAGCGGCTTGGCTCGCGCACGCAGGACGTCTCCGACTCGATGCGCAGCTATCTCGACAATTTCGACAACCGCGTCACGTCCAAGGCGAGCGAAGTCAGCGGCGCACTAGATCAACGCCTTTCGCGCTTCCAGGAGACGCTCGATAGCCGCTCCGAGACTCTCACCAATGCACTGTCGACCCGCGTCGGCGACATCGCCAAAACGCTCGCCGAGGGCGGCAAAGAGGTCGTCACGGCGCTCGACAAGCGCATCACCGACGTCACCACGCTGATCGATACTCGCGCCGCCAAGTTCGGCGACGCGCTCGGCGAGCGCATCGCCAATATCGACGCGACGCTCGGCAAAAACGCGCTTGAAGTTGCCGACACGCTCGACAGCCGCGTTGGCCATTTGGAACAGCTTCTGAACGGGCGAGCGGAAGCAGTCGTTCAACAGATGGAGGTTCGCAGCCGTGCCGCGGCGGATCTGCTCAATTCCCGACTCGAGCAGCTTTCGGAATCCATCAGGACCAATTCCACCGCGGCCGAGCGCGCGCTCAGCCAGGTCACGGCAAATACCACCGAAGCGCTCAGCAAGAGCGCGGCAGCGAGCACGGCCGCTACCGAGGCCTTAAATCGCAGTGCGGCGGAAGCGACCGTGTCGCTTAATCGCAGCGCTGGGGCGCTGAGCAACACGATCATCAAAAGCGCCACCTCCGCGAACGAGTCGATCGGCAAGGCGGCCGCCACCGCTGCCGAGCTTCTCGCCAAGACATCGCAATCGACGACCGATGCGATTGGCCGTAGTGCCGGCGAGGCCGAGCGCAAGCTCGTGGGCATGAGTACCGAGGTATCGCGCAACATTGTCGGCAAGGCCAACGAGATCAACAGCGCGCTTACGCAGCGCGTCGATGACATGGCACGGGTTCTCGACGAGAAGTCGAGCACACTGGTTTCCACGCTCGGGACCAAGGGCGAGCAGTTGGCTGGTCAAGTCGAGCGCATTACCGAGCAGACGGTAAAGGCGATCGACTCCAAGGGCTTTGTCTTCACCCAGACGATGACGGAAAAGAGCGAAGAGATCGCCCGCTTGATCAACGACGCCAGCCTGAACGCGACAGCGGCCGTCACCCGCACCCTCGGGCAAATGCAGGAGGGCGCTCATGGCGTCACCGAGGCCGCCAAATCAAGCATTGTGCGCACGCTCGAGGAGCTGCAACGCGCGACCAAAGATGCCATCGAGGAATCCAAGCAGACCACCGCGGCGACAGTGGCGGAGATGATGGAGACGCACACGATGTTGCGCTCCGACTCCACTGCCCTCTTCGAGCGCCTGCGCGAGGCCAACATCCTCCTGCAGGAGGTGCTCAGCGGCGCTCATGAAAACATGAGCTCGATCGAGCATACAATGGCGACGCGCGTGTCCGAATTTGTCGCCGCCATGACCGATTTAAGCAGCAAGAGCGGCACGACCGCCGCCAAGGTGGAACAGCACCTGGGTAATTTCAATACTATAACGAGTAAAGCTCTCGGTCAGATCGGCGATCTCGCGGACCAGTTCAGCTCACACGGACGGACGCTTGCCGACGCGGTAGAGCTTCTGGAAAGCGGCAACCGCCGCACCGAAGAATCGGTCGCGCACCGCCAGGCAAATATCGAGACGCTGGTTTCCACGCTCGACACTCGCGCTGAGGATTTCGGTCAGCGCCTGCAGCGTTTCTCCGCGCTTTTGGAAGAATCACTCAATGCCGCTACCGCTCGGGCCAGCGAAATCGCCGGCCTGATTGCGCAAACCAGCAACGAAAGCGTGCAGACGATCGAGCAGCAATATGAGCTAGTCCGAAAGAGCTCGGAAGAGGAGCGGACCCGCACTAGCGAAGCGCTCAATGCCGTCTACGACGAAGCTTTCGCTCAAGTGCAGACCATGTTCAACGAATCCACGTCCCGCTTCAGCGAAGTTATGCAGGGCATGAAGCAGATGGCGGCGGAGATGCAGCAGGAACTCGAGGCAACGCGTACCCAATTGCGGCGCGGCGTCCTCGAACTTCCGCAAGAAACTTCGGAGAGCACGGCGCAGATGCGGCGCGTGATTGTGGATCAGATCGAAGCACTTGCCGAACTCAACCGAATTGTCGCCCGCCACGGCCGTTCGCTGGATGCGGTCGAGCCGCTGCGCCGCGATGTTGAACCGCTCTACGCGGCAAGCGGCGGCCGCGCACAAGCGCGGCCGGTGCGAGCCGATATTGCGGCGCCTCAGCAGCCTACACCGGCACGTGACATCACCGGGGCGCCGGCGCGGCGCGCCAGTCCGCCCACGCTCAGTCCGGTCCCAGGCGGCAAGGACGATAACAAAGGCCGTAACGGCGGCTGGCTATCCGACCTTCTCACCCGCGCCTCGCGCGAGGAAAGCCCGGCGGTTGTAGAGGCTCCCTCTCGCGAAGGCCCGCCGGCCGAGGACGGCTCAGCGCGCGACAGCGTCGATTCGATCGACGCACTCTCGGTCGACATCGCGCGCATGATCGACAATGACGTCGCCGCTGACCTGTGGGAGCGATATAAGCGCGGCGAGCGCAGCGCCTTCACCAAGCGCCTTTACACCGCCCAAGGGCAGCGGGCATTTGAGGAAATACGCAACAAATACAAGTCCGATCCGGAGTTTCGCCAAACCGTTGAGCACTACATTCACGAATTCGAGCGGCTGCTCGACGATGTTTCGCGCGGTGACCGCGGTCCGGTTGTGGCGCGCAACTACCTGACCTCCGACACCGGCAAGGTGTACACCATGCTGGCCCACGCCGCCGGCCGGTTTGACTAGGCACCCGACCTAGCTGCGCCGCCGAATGCCCTTGCTTGCGAGGTGAGAGCGGCGTTACCGTTGCCGGTGATGAGCGCCGTGGACGACCCGGTCGCATTACCCACCGCCGCAGATGTCGACGAGGCGGCCCGCCGACTGACGGGCGTTGCCCTGCACACACCGCTGCTAACGTCGGCCGCGCTCGACGCGATGACCGGCGGTCGCATCTTTCTCAAAGCCGAAACGTTGCAGCGCACCGGCTCGTTCAAATTCCGCGGCGCCTACAACAAACTTGCCGCGATCCCGCCGGACCAGCGAGCGGGTGGCGTGGTGGCGTATTCTTCCGGCAATCACGCGCAAGGGGTCGCCGCAGCGGCACAGCTTCTCGGCATGCCATGCGTGATCGTAATGCCGAGGGACGCGCCGCGCGCCAAACGCGAGCGCACCGCCGCATTTGGCGCCGAGATCATACTGTACGACCGCCTGCGCGACGATCGCGAGACGATAGCTGCCGAAATCGCGGCGCGGCGCGGCGCCATTCTGGTGCCTCCCTATGATGACGCCTTGATTATCGCCGGTCAGGGGACCACCGGACGGGAAATCGTCGAGGATCTGCGGACGCTCGGGCTTGTTCCGGAAATCGTGGTGGTGACCGCGTCCGGCGGAGGGCTCACGGCCGGCATCGCTTTGGCGGTCAAATCGCGGGTGCCTTCCGCCCTGCTCTACACCGCGGAGCCGGAAGGTTTCGACGATCACGCGCGGTCATTCCACAGCGGCCGGCGCGAAGCGAATGCGAGCCTGACCGGCACGATTTGCGACGCGTTGATGGCGCGCATGCCCGGCAAGCTTACTTTCGCGATCAATCAATCTCTGGTCGGCGCCGGTGTCGCGGTGAGCGACGACGAGGTCGCCACGGCCGTCGCTTTCGCCTTTGCCGAATTGAAACTCGTGGTAGAGCCCGGGGGAGCGGTCGCGCTCGCTGCCGTGATGCACGGCAAGATCGATGTCAGGAATAAAGTTGCTGTCGCCGTGCTTTCGGGCGGTAACGTTGATCCGGAAGTGTATTCCCGCCTCGTCGCTTGATATTTGCGCCCCGTCGCGGAGCTAGGCCCCCGCTCCAGGCAAGAAGCAACGGATTTGCGTCGTACCATCAGCGTCCCGATACGGCCAGACGACCGCCGGACCGTAACGATTAGGCTCCGTAATCAGCGCTGTATCGGGAACGATAATCCACTGCCCATCGAGCCGAACGCGATAACGCCCGTTGTCTGTATCCCAATCTACATTTTCTACTTTGACGCCGTCGGCAAACGAGCAGCACAGGCCTTTTTTACTGGCGAGCTGATCAAACCACGGTTTCAAGGGAGAATTGGCGTAGCGGCCGTCATCACGCGCGGACACGCCGGTGGGACCCGACACGAGCATGCACAACGCCACTGCCGTGAAAGCGAAAGCGGTAAGTCTGTGCATAGTGGCCTCCAGAAGATCAGCATTAGGGACCTACAAAGGACCCGGCAGACCCGGAGAACTCAGCACATCGCCTGCACTCGCCTGCACCGATTGCTGTCTAATTTTCAAGCCGCTGCAGCAACTTCGGTGCTGTGTATGTTACACGACAATTCGAGCGCTCGAGTCATCAGCTAAACGCCAAGCGCCCGTAAAGTTTCCAACTGCACGCCATCCGAACAGGCGATGAGCTCTTGCTCACTCAACGCGCGCAACGCGGCAAGCGGATCATCGGCAGCAAACGCGGCTTGCCCGTATCGCCAGTCATCAGCGGTCCGCGACTACGTACTCGAATCGCTTGCGCGGCGGCGACGCCGTCTCGCACTGATGACATCCCTCAGAGCGACTCGCCGAGTATAAGGCAGGGCGGCGCAATCGAACAGGCGAACTGCAATCTCATGGGTCGAGTCCGGCAGAATAACCCACAGTTCCGTTCGCGGCGGCTGCCAGCGGCCCATCAAGATCGACGATCCGTGCACGCTGCGCCACAAGCATAGCCGGCGCCATCGCCAGCGAAGTCGCCACCATACAGCCGACCATTATACCGAGGCCGCGCCGCTCGGCCTCCATCGCAAGCGCCAGCGCTTCAGTTAATCCACCCGCTTTGTCCAGCTTGATATTGATTGCGTCGTACTTGCCGCTCAGCGCGTCCAGCGAGGCGCGATCGTGGACGCTCTCGTCTGCGCAGATCGGGATCGGCCGCTCGATCTGCTTGAGCGCGAGATCGCGCCCCTCAGGCAGGGGCTGCTCGATTAGAGTCACCCCCGCTTGCGCGCAAGCGGTGAGATTACGTTCGAGATCGCGGTCGGCCCATCCCTCATTGGCATCGACGATAAGCTCAGCCTTCGGCACGGCGCGGCGTACCGCGGCAATGCGCTCCACGTCCTCTGGTCCGCCGCCGAGCTTCACTTTGAGCAACGGCATTTTTGCCGCGCGTGCTGCCGCATCGGCCATAGCGTCGGGATGGTCGAGCGAGACCGTATAGGCAGTCACCAGCGGTTTTGGCGTGGGCAGCGCGGCCAATTGATAGGCGCGGCAGCCATTTTGTTTCGCCTCAAAGTCCCAATAGGCGCAATCCAGCGCATTGCGCGCGGCACCGGGCGGCATTGCGGTTTGCAGCACGGCACGGTCGAGACCGTTCTGGAGCGCCGGGCGCATTGCTTCGATGGCGTTCGCCACGCCTTCCGGCGTTTCGCCGTAGCGGGCATAAGGCACCGCTTCGCCGCGACCGCTGCAGCCGCCGTGTTTTAGCTCTACGGTCACCACGACTGCTTCGGTCTTGGTGCCGCGGCTGATCGTGAAGGGGCGCTCGAGCGGCCAGCGCTCGATCCGTACGGCGAGATCCATGCGAGAGGATTATACGCCTCGAATAGCCTGAGCCGCGAGCGTTTCTAATTCTGCCGCGCTCGCCGGCTCAAGCAGCTGTTGGCTCTTCAGGCGACGATTTCGGTGCGCGCCAGGACCGGCTCCTCTTCATCCTCCGCCATCGGTGGAAGCATTTCGGCCTGATCCGACCAAGCGACGATTTCGAAGCGCCCGTCGGGGTGCTCGGCAAGCGCGGTGCAACTCTCCACCCAGTCGCCGCAATTCATGTAGTGAATGCCGAAATTCTCGTGAATGACCGCGTGATGGATGTGCCCGCAGATCACGCCGTCGACGTGTTGGCGGCGCGCTTCTTCCGCGAGTGTCTGCTCGAACGCACCAATATAATTCACCGCGTTCTTGACCTTACGCTTTGCCCATTGCGAGAGCGCCCAATAGCGGAAGCCGAGCCGGCGGCGGATCGCATTGAAATAGCGGTTGACCAGGATCGCGATTTCATAGGCTCTATCGCCAAGCAGCGCGAGCCACCGCGCGTGTTTGACCACCATGTCGAACACGTCGCCGTGCACGACGAGATAGCGTCGGCCATCGGCGGCAGCATGAAATGCGGTCTCGACTACTTCGATGCCGCCGAAATGCGTTCCGTAATAGTCACGCAGGAACTCGTCGTGATTGCCTGGCAAATAGATGACCCTCGCGCCTTTGCGTGCCTTGCGCAGCAGCTTCTGCACGACGTCATTGTGATGCTGCGGCCAGAACCAACCCGAGCGCAATTGCCAGCCGTCGACGATGTCGCCTACCAGATAGATGGCTTCGGCATCGTGATAGCGTAGAAAGCTGAGGAGTTGTTCGGCCTGGCAGCCACGCGCGCCGAGATGCACATCGGATATAAAAAGAGTACGGAATTTTCTTGTGCCGTGCTCGAACGTCACCGACCGTGTTCTCGCGCCTTTTGCAATCGAATCGCGTTATAAATTTTCTCCATTGCAGGACGATGACAACAATCGTTAACACGCGCGAGTCTTGGGAGGTGACAGAGTCCAACTTGAAGAAGCAAATTCGAGAGTCACAAGCTTGTCATAACGCATAACTAACGGTCTCGGCGATGACTGCGCCGATTCTCACCGCCACGATTTTCTGCATTCTGCTTACTGCGGTCCAGACTACGAGCATCGCGATCGCGATCGTCAGGCTGCGCTGGAATACGCGACATCGTCCGTCGTCCGCTCAGCACCCGCCGGTCAGCTTGGTGCGCCCATTGTGTGGCATCGATAATTACGTCGCCGAGACTCTGCGTTCGACTTTCGAGCTCGATTACCCCTGTTATGAAATTCTGTTTTGCGTCGCCCGCGCCAATGACCCTGTCCTGCCGCTGGTCAAGAGCTTGATTGCCGCCCATCCGAACGTCTCGGCGCGGTTACTAATCGGCGACGACCGGGTGAGCACGAATCCGAAACTCAACAACGTCGTCAAGGGCTGGCGCGCCGCGTCGCACCCCTGGATCGTCATCGCTGACAGTAATGTACTGACGCCGCGCGACTACATTCAGAGGCTGTTCGCGAGTTGGCGCGCCGACACCGGCCTTGTCGCGTCGCCGCCGATCGGCGCCCGTCCGAACGGATTTTGGGCCGAGATCGAATGCGCTTTCCTCAATACCTATCAGGCACGCTGGCAATATATCGTCGACAGCTTTGGCAGAGGCTTCGCCCAGGGCAAGACCATGCTGTGGTGGCGCGAAGATCTCGAGCGCGCCGGAGGCATCGAGGCGCTCGGCAAGGAAGTTGCCGAAGACGCCGCGGCAACCAAGATCGTCCGTGGCGCTGGGCTCAAAGTACGCCTCGTCGACCGGCCGTTGGCGCAGCCACTTGGTCACCGTAGCGCCAGCGAAGTCTGGCAGCGCCAATTGCGCTGGGCGCGGCTGCGGCGGGCAAGCTTTTTGTTGTACTTCTTGCCGGAGATCGTCTCGGGCGGCGTGCTGCCAATTACCTGCGCCGCAATTTTAGCGACCGCTTTCGGCTGGCCGGCACTGCTTTGCGCCGCCGGGTTCGGCGCGATCTGGTACGGCGGCGAAATGGCGCTTGCTGCCGCGGCGGGATGGCACGTGTCGCCGCTCCACCCGCTTTATGGCTTGCTCCGCGACCTGATGTTGCCGGCGCTCTTTGTTGGCGCGTTGCGCGGCAATAATTTCGTCTGGCGCGGCAACGCAATGCAAGTCGGGCAGATGCGGCCCGTCCGGATCGCGGTACGGCTGCGGCCGCGCATGCATGAACTTGCAGAGCTGACCCGAAAGCGCCTGCGCGCCTTACGCGCGCGGACGTCTTGAAGCTCTCCTAATCACTCGTGACGACATCCGGCGGCGCGGGCGCGGCGCGAGTCGCGCTGTCCCCCCTCAATGCGCACTTTTCGCTTCCTGCGCGGCGCGATCCGCGATGGCTTCGATCGCGGTGCGGTCGGCGGGGAAGTCGGCGCCGATCCAAGCCTCTTCGGCAGCGCGCATGGCTGCCCCTAAAGCGGGCCCCGCGGCAACACCGCGCGCGATAAAATCCGCGGCTTTGAGCGGAAAATCCGGCACACGCCAAGTCTGCGCCAATTTGGCAAGCGCCCGCCACGCAGGATCCGCTGCACCGGTGCTCGAACGCGACCATGCCAGCAACACCTGATCGCCAAAATGCTGGGGGCCCAAGCGATAGAGCAGCGCATGCGCAAACTTCTCCCCTGCCGCTGGCGAAACTCGCCACCACCCCTCGAGTGCGCTCAGTCTTTCGGCATCGGCGTTGGATAGGCGCAGCCGCTGCGCCAGCCGCTCGGCGTCCTCCTTGACCCACACGCCAAGCGCGCCGAGCCGCCGCACCGCGTCAGTTTCGAATCCGCTGGCCGCCTCAGCTTTCACCACGTTCTCGAAGCTCGCCAAGAGCGCGATGCCGCCGAGCACATTGCCGAGCAGACCCGTCTCGGTCATCAGCGCCAGAATCGGCGCGGCGTGTGGCGCGACCAAGAGCTTCAGCAATTCCGCCCTTATCCGCTCGCGCGAGAGTGTTTCGATGCCGGCGCGGGCACGGATGCAGGCGTGCAGGCCAGCCGGATCAGGCGCAGCCTCCCCGTACCAAGCGTGAAACCGGAAGAACCGCAGGATGCGCAGATAGTCTTCGGCAATTCTTTGTTCTGGATCGCCGATGAAGCGGACGCGTCGGGCCACGAGGTCGGCGAGACCGCCGACATGATCGTGCAACTTGCCGTCTGCTGATAGCGACAGCGCATTGATAGTAAAGTCGCGCCGCTCGGCGTCAGCAACCCAATCGCGTCCAAACGCCACCTTGGCCTTGCGCCCATAGGTTTCGACGTCGCGCCGCAGCGTCGTGACTTCGAATGGCTTGCCGGCAATGAGAACCGTGACAGTACCGTGCTCTATGCCGGTGGGAACCGCCTTCCACCCTGCCGCTTCGACGCGGCGCACGACTTCATTCGGCAACGCCGTGGTTGCAATATCGATTTCATTGACGGGCAGGCGCAACAGTGCATTGCGGACGGCCCCGCCAACGATGCGCGCTTCCTCGCCATCGCTATCGAGCAGCGTCAGGAGCTGACCCGCTTCGCCGTTCGCGAGCCAAGCGGCGTCGCCAAGAGCCTCGCGCCCGCTCACCGCGTTGCCCCCGGGACAAACTTGCCGTCTTCCATATGCGCCGGAACGTAGGTCGAACCCGGCGGCGCGCCTGAAAACTGCGCAAACATGACAAAGCTCGCCACCACAAGGATAAGTGCGGCGACCAGAAGCGCACCAAGGCGCCGCATGGTCCAGGCCGACGGCTGTCGCATGTCAGCCCGCGTCGCCATCAGGACTGCGGCATAGATGACGAACGGCGCGAGAAACAATCCGATCTCAATAAGGATGGGCCGGATCATTCGCGGTAAACCCGCTCATAGAGATTCCGCAGAATACCTGCGGTGATGCCCCAAATGTAACGGTTCTGGTACGGGATCGCGTAATAATCGCGCGCGAATCCGTTCCAATCGCGCGTCTTGCGCTGGTGATTGGCCGGCATCATCAGAAATTTCAGCGGCACTTCGAATGCCTCGGTCACCTCCTGCGGATTAAGGACGAGGGTGAAATCCGGCTTGACCCGGGCCACCGTCGGCAAAATGCGAAAGCCCGAGAATGTCAGGTACAGATCGAGGTAGCCGACCGGCTCAATGAGCGTGGACGCGAGGCCGGTTTCTTCACTCGCTTCACGCAGCGCCGCGGCGACCGGACTTTCGTCTGCCGGATCGATCTTGCCGCCGGGGAACGCCACCTGTCCGGCATGACTCGCAAGCGCGGCCGTGCGCAACGTCAGAAGTACAGTCGGTTCGCTACGATCGATGATCGGCACGAGCACCGCGGCGGGCCTGGTGGCGTTGACGCCCGCACGTAACCAGACCTCCGGGTTCAAATCGAGATCGCCGCGCGCGCCCTCGACAGTCGGATCGGTCAAGGAACGCGGCACTTCGAGCGTCAGGCGTGACCGCGCGCGATCGAAGAAATTGTCAATTGCCGCCAAATCCAACCTGTCGGCTCGCTCGCTCACGCAAAATCCTTCACCTGATCCGCGGGCGCCATCGGGAAAAATGCACTCATCGACGACACGCCGAACAGCGCTGTGCCCGAGATTTCGCGCTCCTCCCCGAGATCGACAAGATCAAAAAACAGCGGTCGCGTCACCTTCGCCCACAAACCTCGCCTGACATGCAGATAGGGCTTCAATCCGCCGGTCCCGGGTTCGGGGTCGAAGCGCAATTGATGATCCGGTCCGCAGTCGATCCACTCGTCGACATTGGTCCGGAAATTGAGCACCTGGCCCAAGGTGCCCTCTTCCACCTTCAGTTCGACGGCAACGAATGGCGCATCGTCGACCTGGATGCCGCATTTCTCCACCGGCGTGACCAGGAAGTAATTGTCGCCCTCACGCTTGAGCACGGAAGCGAACAACTTGATAAGCGCCGGTCGACCGATTGGCGTCTTCAAATAGTACCAGGTGCCGTCGGCCGCGATCCGCATATCAAGGTTGCCGCAGAACGGCGGGTCCCACAATTCGACCGGGGGCGCGCGCTTTGATGCCTCAGCTAGCGCGCCTGTGATCGAGTTGAGGTCAAATTGCCCTTCCTTCGCCATGGTTTGCCGTGACTTTGACCCCCGAGACACGTGCGCCGGTAGGGTCATAGTGAGTACGAATTTGTCGATCCAGACCCGGGTACCGCCAAACCCGGTCGTGTTCCTGCCGATAACGAATCAGCGCAAACTCTGCATGGGGCAGATGGCGCATATGTTGCATCCCGTTAGGCTAAACGGGGTACGAAGGCGTTGTCGTTGGTTCGTGCATGGGTTCGTGCATGTGGCGCGGATCTGATCCGATACAAGGCTTAAAAGCAAGGAGTTGGGCATGCCCAATGCCGGCGGAGAGGGGCTCGAAAAGATCGAAGACATGATCGTGCGCGCGGCCGAATCGACGGCAGCGCATGTGCGCGCCGCAAAGGCTGCAATCGGCACTGTCATATTCGGCCAGGACAAAGTCGTTGAGCAGGCGCTGGTCACGATCCTTTCCGGTGGCCACGCACTGTTGCTCGGAGTGCCGGGACTGGCGAAGACAAAACTCGTGGACACGTTGGGCACCGTGCTCGGGCTCGATGCGCGGCGCATCCAGTTCACGCCCGATCTCATGCCGTCTGACATTCTCGGCACCGAAGTGCTCGAGGAAAGCCAGACCGGCAAGCGCAGCTTTCGTTTCATCTCTGGACCGGTCTTTGCGCAGCTCTTGATGGCCGACGAGATCAATCGCGCCAGTCCGCGCACGCAATCGGCGCTGTTGCAGGCGATGCAGGAGCAACACGTCACGGTGGCCGGCACGCGGCACGATTTGCCAAAGCCGTTTCACGTTCTGGCGACGCAAAACCCGCTCGAGCAGGAAGGCACATATCCTCTTCCGGAGGCACAGCTCGATCGCTTCTTGATGGAAATCGACGTCGGCTATCCCGACCGGGACGCCGAGCGGAAGATCCTGTTCGAAACGACCGGCTCAGAAGAAACGCGGCCAAAATCGGCGATGACGGCCGAGGATCTGATGGCTGCACAGCGCCTGGTCCGCCGACTTCCAGTCGGCGAGTCCGTCGTCGATGCCATTCTTGCGCTGGTACGGTCGGCACGTCCCGGGCCCGACGGCGGTGAAAACGCCAAGCTCATTGCCTGGGGGCCGAGCCCGCGCGCGAGCCAGGCTCTAATGCTCGCGGTGCGCGCCCGCGCTTTGCTTGATTCGCGATTGGCGCCCTCGATCGATGACGTGATCGAACTTGCCGAGCCCATTTTCAAACACCGGATGGCGCTCACTTTCGCGGCCCGCGCCGAGGGCGAAACGATCGAAGCCGTGATCGGACGACTCAAGGCGCGGATCGGATAGAGCGAATGGCGCCCGAGCCTTCGTCTTCAAATTTGCGCTCGGCACAGCGCACCTATCCAGATGCTGCAGCTGCGGCTCGCGCATCCGGCGAAGGCCGCACGCTTGCCGCCAGCATGCCGCGGCTAATTCTGGAAGCGCGGCGCGTCGCGGCGACGGTGATTCATGGCTTGCATGGTCGGCGGCGCGCCGGGCCGGGCGAGAATTTCTGGCAGTATCGACGCTTTGTCTCGGGCGAGCCGGCCTCGCGCGTAGATTGGCGACGCTCGGCACGCGACGACCATCTTTATGTGCGTGAGCAGGAGTGGGAAGCGGCGCATACGGTATGGATTTGGCCCGACCGTTCTCCATCGATGTATTTTGCTTCGCCGCTCGTTCGCGATAGCAAGCTGTACCGGACACTGGTCATTGCGCTGGCGCTGGCCGAGGTCCTAGTCGAAGGCGGCGAGCGCGTGGGAATTCCGGGATTGATGCGCCCGACCGGTAGCCGCAACGTTATTGAACGGATTGCGCAGGCCATCGTCGTCGATCGCGACGCGCGCACGAGTCTGCCGCCGAACTTCACGCCCTCACCGCTCGCCGAAGTGGTTTTGGTGTCGGATCTGTGGAGTGACATCGGTGACGTGCAGCAGACGATCGCGCAACTCTCCGGCCGGGGCACCCACGGTCATGTTGTGCAAATCGTCGATCCGGCTGAGGAAACATTTCCATATTGGGGCCGCGTCGAATTCGTCGAGCCCGAAGACGGCAGGCGCATCACCGCAGGTCGCGCCGAGAACTGGCGCACCGATTACATAGCGGAAATTGCGCGGCACCGCGCCGCAATCCGCAGCGAGACAGACCGGCTCGGCTGGAGCTTTAGCATTCACCGGACCGACCGCCCCGCGAGCGAACTGTTGCTCGCTTTGCACGCCCGCATTGGCGCCGGCGCCGTGAGCGAAAGCAGGCAGGCACGCGTGCCGAGCGCGGCCAAGGTGCCAGCATGATCGGCTCCCTGCCACTCGGCTTTGCTGAACCGCTCGTGCTCACCGGGCTGATCTGCGTGCCGGTGCTGTGGTGGCTGTTGCGTTTAATTCCGCCGCGCCCTCGCCGCATCGATTTTCCGCCGACACGGCTTCTATTTGCGATCGCCCCCAGGGAGGAGACTCCGGCCCGCACGCCGTGGTGGCTCACCTTACTGCGGCTTGTTCTTGCCGCGCTCATTATCGTCGCGGCTGCCGGTCCGCTTTGGCATCCGCCGGTGGCGACGACGAAAACGCGCGCGCTACTCGCGATGCTGATCGACGACGGTTGGACGGCAGCGAGCACCTGGGAAGCGCGTCTGCGGACTGCCGACGACATCATGATGCGCGCGGCGGAGGATCGGCGCGCGGTTGCGCTCATCCCCCTGTCACAGGGACCGCGCGATATCTCGCTGGAGACCGCCGAGTCCGCTCGGGTGCGACTGCATCAAATGGAGCCGGTCCCCTATCGCGTCGATCGCGCCGAAACCTTGCCATCCTTGTCACGCTTGCTGTCGACCAATCCAGAGAGCGAACTCGTCTGGCTTTCGGATGGCATCGACCTCGGCAATGGCACCACCTTCGTAAACAGCCTGCAGCAAACGTTCGCTGCGCATCCACTCACGATTATATCCGGTGGCGTTGCTCAGCCACGCGCGCTTAATGCAGCTGATAATGCCGCCGGCGCTTTGACAGTGAAAATCTTGCGCGCCACTCCGGTCGCAAATGATACCGGTATAGTGCGAGCGCTCGATCTGAAGGGTCTTCCGCTTGGCGAAGCACTATTCACTTTTAATGCTGCCGATCGCGAGACCGAAGCGCGCTTCGAATTGCCCGTCGAACTGCGCAATGAGATGGCGCGGCTGGAGATCGCCGGCGAGCGCTCCGCGGGGGCGGTCCAGCTTTTGGACAAACGGTGGCGCCGGCGCACGGTCGGCATCGTGTCCGGCGCAAATGCGGACGTCGCCGAGCCACTTCTCTCTTCAAGCTATTATCTGCAGCGCGCGCTTGAACCGTTCGCCGATGTCCGCCTCGCACAAGGTGCATCGCCGGCCGAAGCCGTCGCCCATTTCCTGGACCAAAATCTGCCGATGCTGATTCTTACGGATGTCGGCAATGTCGGCGATGCGCATGATCGCCTTGCCCGGTGGGTTGAAGATGGCGGCGTTTTGGTGCGGTTCGCGGGTCCGCGGCTTGCGGCGTCCGAGGACGACCTCGTGCCGGTCAAGTTGCGTCGCGGCGGCCGCATTCTCGGCGGCAGCCTGAGCTGGGACCAACCGCAACCGCTCGCGGCGTTTTCCCGTGACAGTCCATTCGGCGGTATGCCGGTCCCGAACGATGTAACCGTTACTCGGCAGGTGCTCGCCGAACCCGATGCGACCCTTAGCAACAACACTTGGGCGACGCTTGCCGATGGGACACCCTTGGTCACAGCCGCCCGCCGCGACAAGGGTTTGATCGTGCTGTTCCACGTCACCGGCGACACGCGGTGGTCAGACCTGCCGTTGTCCGGCTCATTCGTCGAGATGCTCAAGCGTGTGGTGGCGCTGTCTGGCACGACTGTCGTTGCAGAGGGCGCCGGCACTCAAGGCAAACATGCGCGTGCGATGATTGCGCCGAGCCATACGCTGGACGGGTTTGGCGCTTTCGTCGCGCCGCCTCCGAGCGCACGCCCTGTGCCGGAGGATTTCGCCGGCAGCGCCACTTCCGAACATCCCCCAGGTTTTTATGGGCCGCCCGAAAGCCTACTCGCCGTCAACACCCTGGCTGTCACCGATCGTCTCGCCCCGCTTGATTTCTCGCCGCTTGTCAGTGCCAGCCGTGACGTCTATCGGACTACCGAGCCGCAGGACCTGCGCGGCCCAATCTTGCTCGCGGCAGTGGGCCTGCTGCTGCTCGATTCACTTATCGTTCTGTTCGTTGGCGGCGGTATCCAGCGTCTCATCCCGCGCCGCATGCCTGCGGCAACAGCGTCGATCATCGCGCTGGCCGCCGTGGCGCTGACGCTCACAACTGCTCATGCCCAGCAGCAAACGCCGAGACAACCGCCAAGCCAGAATGTGCCGCAATCGGCACTTGAAACTAAGCTTGCTTATGTGATCACCGGAAATTCCGAAGTCGACGCCATCAGCAAGGCCGGGCTCGCGGGGCTCACGCTATTTCTCGCGCAGCGCACAGCGCTTGAACCGGGCGATCCGATAGGGCTCGACATCGCGCGCGACGAGCTTGTGTTCTATCCGCTTATCTACTGGCCGATCGTGCCGGGCGCCCCGCGGCCCTCCGATGCGGCGCTCAAGCGCATCGATGCCTACATGAAAGACGGCGGCACTGTTCTGTTCGATACCCGTGATGCGGTCGTCGCGCCGCCAAGCCAGGGCGGCGAAACCCGCAGTCCAAGTATGCTCGAACTCCGCAAGATTCTTTCGTCGTTGGATATTCCTGAGCTCGAGCCGGTCCCTCGCGATCACGTTCTGACCAAGACCTTCTATCTGTTACGCGACTTTCCCGGTCGTTTTGACGGCGGCCAGCTCTGGGTGGAGGCGCTGCCTTCCGAGAGTCAACAAGAAACCTCCGGCCGGCCCGCCCGCGGTGGCGACGGCGTTTCATCGATTATCATTAGCTCCAACGATTTTGCCGGCGCCTGGGCGACGCGGCCGGACGGACAACCGATGCTGCCGATGGTCGATGGGCAGCCGCGCCAGCGCGAACTCGCGTTCCGCGCCGGCGTCAATATCGTGATGTACACGCTCACCGGCAATTACAAAGCCGATCAAGTGCATGTGCCGGCGCTGCTCGAGCGATTAGGCCAATAGGAGTAACCGGGAGAGAGCCGTGAATATCGGTGTTGCGTTCGCTCCTCTGGTCGGCGCCGAAATCCTATGGGCGGTGATTGCGGCGGCATGTCTATTCGCGCTGCTCCTTTTCGTGTCGCGCAGCCGCGGCGCCGCCGTGCGAACCCTCGCATTGGCGCTGATCGCGCTGGCGCTCGCCAATCCGTCATTCACGCGCGAGGATCGCGATCCGCTGAGTTCGGTCGCTGTCGTCGTGGTCGACAAGAGCCCAAGCCAGAATTTCGGCGACCGCACACAGCAGACCGAGGCGGCGCGCGCCAAGATCATCGATCAGCTGCACCGGATTCCGGGACTCGAAGTGCGGGTGATCGAGGCGGGGCAAACCGATAGCGAGACTGACGGGACCCGTTTGTTCACCGCGCTCGGCTCGACGCTCGCCGATGTGCCGTCGGACCGGCTTGCCGGCGTGGTCATGATCACGGACGGGCGCGTGCACGATGTTCCCGCCGACGCCGGATCGCTTGGCTTTTCCGCCCCCGTGCATGCGCTCATCACCGGACACCGGGACGAACGCGATCGCCGCGTGGCTCTGGTGGCAGCGCCCCGTTTCGGCATCGTCGGACAACCTCAGACCATCACGTACCGGGTCGAGGACCAGGGCGCCGGCGAGAAGACTGCTCAGGTGACGGTGCGCCGGGACGGCGACATCGTCGAAATGCGCAACGTTCCTGTCGGTATTCCGCAGACCGTTACGGTGCCAATTCCCCATGGCGGGCGGAATATCGTCGAGATCGAGGCCTCGCCGCTCGCAGACGAACTAACTCAAGTCAACAATCGCGCCGTCGTGACAATCGATGGCGTGCGCGACAAGCTACGCGTCCTCTTGGTGTCAGGCGAACCTCATGCCGGAGAGCGAACGTGGCGTAATCTTCTCAAATCCGATCCGTCGGTGGATCTCGTCCACTTCACGATTTTGCGGCCGCCGGAAAAACAGGACGGCACGCCCATCAACGAGCTGTCGCTGATCGCATTCCCTACCCGCGAGCTGTTTCAGCAAAAGATCGACGATTTTCAGCTCATCATCTTTGACCGCTACGCGCGGCAGGGCGTGCTGCCGATCATCTATTTCGACAACATCACCCGATATGTGCGCGACGGCGGGGCCGTCCTGGTCGCCGCCGGACCAGATTATGCGAGCCCCACGAGCATCTGGCGCACGCCGCTCGATGCCATTCTGCCGGCTGAGCCGAGCGGCAACGTCACGGACCGGGCGTTTCGCCCGGAGCTCACTGACCTCGGCCAACGCCATCCCGTGACGCGCGGGCTCGACGGCTCCGAGGACAAGCCGCCGCATTGGAGCGAGTGGTTTCGCATCGTGGACACCCGCAGCGCAACCGGAACAACGGTAATGCAAGGGCCGGATGCAAAACCGCTCCTTGTCCTTTCGCATGAAGGCGAGGGCCGCGTCGCGTTGCTGCTCTCGGATCACATCTGGCTCTGGGCCCGCGGATTCGAAGGCGGCGGGCCTCATCTCGATCTGTTGCGCCGGTTGTCGCACTGGCTGATGAAAGAGCCCGACCTGGAAGAAGAGGCACTGCGGCTCACCGTCAGCGGCCACGATCTGCTGGTACGCCGGCAAACGATGGCCGACGAGATTGCGGACGTAACCCTGACCTCGCCGTCAGGCGTGGCGCGGGCGCTTAAGCTCGACTCGACCAAGCCGGGCGTCTGGGAATCGACTGTCCCCGCTAATGAACTCGGTTTATGGCGCGCTACTGACGGCAAGCTCAACGCGCTGATCAATGTCGGGCCGGCAAATCCACGCGAATATGCCGAAGTGACGTCGACGACTGAGGCGCTGGCGCCGCTTGCCGAGGCGACCCGCGGCGATGTGCGCCGGCTTGCCGACGGCGGCGGATTGAACGTGCCGCGAGTCGTCGCGGTGCGCTCTGGAGACACCTATAAGGGCGACGATTGGATCGGCCTTAAGATGAGCAATGCCAGCGTGGTGCGCGGTGTCGGCGTGCTGCCGGTCTTTGCCGGCCTGCTTGGCTTGCTGCTATTGCTCGGGAGCCTCGCCGGCACCTGGGTCCGCGAGGGACGATAGCAAGCTCAATCGGACCGGACCGGACCGGACACGCCATCAAAGGCCCCTTCCGATAGTTCGGCAATCAAGAGCCGCGCCGGATCGACTGGACCCGGCATGATCGCGCGCCCCCGCGGGATGCGCTTGAAACCGCATTTCTCGTAATAGGCCTCGTCTCCGACCAGGACGACGAGCCGATGGCCTTTTTGCGCGGCTTCCTTGAGCGCGCGTTCGATCAAGGCTTGCCCGACCCCGCGCTCGCGAAATGCCGGCTCGACCGTGAGAGGACCAAGTAGCAGCGCCTTGGTATCGCCGATGCGGATGGGCGAAAGCCACACCGACCCGATCAGCAAGGTCCCGATCCAGGCCGTGAAGGATAATTCGCGAATGTGATCGATTTGCTCGCGCAGCCGGTACGCCGACTTGGCGTATCGGCCTGGACCGAATGTGCGTTCGTGCAGCCGCTCAATCGCAACTGCGTCATCTGCCGTCTCTGGCAGGATGCTCACCGAAATGTCACTCATCGCGCCGCCGCCTACCATCCCGCTCAACGAAGGTCCAGCAATAGTGCATGCTTCGTGCACGCCCGACGACCTATCGCGAATGCCAATAATGATTAAATTGGGTTGCCTAAGCATTGGAGAAAGCGATGGGCTTACTCGTCAATGGCGCCTGGCAAGAGGACATTTCCCGCACAAAAGAAGGTCGTTTTATCAGACCGGCGGCGGCGCTTCGCAATTTCGTGACGCGCGACGGAAGCGCCGGTCCCTCCGGCGAAGGCGGATTTCCCGCGGAAGCCGGGCGCTATCACCTCTACGTTTCGCTTGCCTGTCCTTGGGCGCATCGCACCTTGATTTTTCGTGCTCTTAAGAAGCTTGAGCCGATTATTTCCGCATCAATCACCGAGCCGCTTTACGGCAAGACCGGCTGGGAATTCAGTACCGCGCGCGGCGGTACGCTGGACACGGTGAATGGCAAGGCGACGCTCGCCGAAATCTATCTGCTCGCCGATCCGCATTATACCGGACGAGTCTCGGTCCCGGTGCTGTGGGATAAGAAGCGGCGGACGATCGTCAATAATGAATCGTCCGAGATTATCCGTATGCTCAATTCGGCCTTTGACGCGTTCACCGACGTTCACACCGATTATTATCCAGCCGGACTCCGCGGCGAAATCGACGCCGTGAACAAGCTTGTTTATCCCAACATCAACAACGGCGTGTATCGCGCCGGTTTTGCGACCAGCCAGCAAGCTTATGAAGAAGCCGCCCGCGCTATTTTCGAGGCATTCGACAAGATCGAGGAGCGCCTGGCGCGCCAACGCTACTTAGCGGGACGTCAACTCACCGAAGCGGATTGGCGCCTATTCACGACGCTGGTGCGTTTCGACACGGTCTATTACAGCCATTTCAAATGCAATCTGCGGCGCGTCGCCGACTATCCGAATCTGTGGAATTACACGCGCGATCTCTATCAGGTAGCCGGAATAGCCGAGACCGTGAGCATCGATCACATCAAACGGCATTACTACGGCAGCCAACGGCAAGTGAATCCGACCGGCATCGTTCCGATCGGACCCACGATCGATTTTGCGGCCCCGCACGACCGCAATCGGTTCGGCTAAATCAATTTGCTCCGGTGTGCTGCGCTCCAAGCAGCGTCCCGAAAAACGGCGCGCCGCTCCGGGGTCCTGTTCCAAAGCAGAGACAGAACAGGATCCAGGAGCGTGCTCGGCGGCTATCTGACGACTGGCGCGCCGTTGGCTGAGCGAAAAAGTTAGTAGCAGATCCAGACTAGGCGCCAACGCCAGCCGACTGGCGTTGGAACGAGCCGCCTCTGATAGCAACTGTAGTCATCGCCGTAGTAGTCCGGCCCATACGCGTAGAGGCCAAAGCCGACGAAGCCGCCGTTATGGTGGCGATGGCGGAACCTCCAATTCCCGTTCCCGCCCCCGTTCCAGCTTTGGTTCCAGTTGCCATTAAACGGCTTGGGACCGAGGGCGGTATTCGGACCGGCAACGTTGTTGTGGATCGCCGGACTGTTCATCGTCGGCGCGCTCGGATGGAAACTCGTTGTAGGTGCGCTGGGATGAAAGTTTCCGCCGGCATTAAAGCTTGTACCGCCTTTGCTCGGCGGCGCCGCGATGGCAGTTGTTGCGATGATGCCAACTGCAGCCGCGGCTGCGACCGCGGCTAATTTCCTGAGCATTTCCGTACCTCCTGTTGCGGGCGAACCGCTGCTATCGAGCAAAACTGCTGGGCAGCCGGTTAGTTTCATCGCCGACATTTGGCCAAAGGACGCGGCGGGCGAGGCCAAGACGCTTCCGCGCGTGAAGCGGTCACCAGATCTCGGAAACGGCGCGACCGGTCAGCACTTCGGTGATGCGGTCGCGGGTTGCGCGGGAGGTTTCGGCGGGCAAGTCCTGCATCGCAAAAAAGCCGTGCGCCACGATTTCGCTGTTCCGCCGCGGCGGCGCCGTCTGCCGGAACGAACGCACCACATAAAGGGCAACATGGTCGCGTCGCGACATCCGCTGATTGAAATAAATGGCATGAAGGAGGGGCGGCCCGCTCAAGTCGATATTCCCCTCCTCCCGGAGCTCCCGCGCCAGCGCCGCAACGAGCGTTTCCCCTTCCTCGACGCCGCCGCCCGGCAGATGCCATCCACCGACGTAGGAGTGCTTGACCAGGAACACGCGACCTTCGCCGTCCAAAACCACGGCGCGGATGCCGATGGTGAGCCCGCGGGAAAAACGCCAATAAACATGTAAAAGCCGGCGCATGACGCGCTCGGACACGCGACGGACGATGCTCAGCGTCACTTTGCGAAATCCGAGCTCCAACGTTGCCATCTAGGCTGGCCTCACTAATTAGAATAGCTCTAAAATAGGCCAACTCGCCACGCCCATTGCCCATCGTCCAAGGGGAAGTAGGGGAAAGCACTTGAAACGATTCGCCGATCTCAATGAGCAGGAAATTCTTGCGCTCGCGATATCCAACGAGGACGAGGATAACCGGATTTACCGCTCGTTCGCCGACAGACTCCGCAGCGCCTATCCCGAGACCGCCGCAATGTACGACAAAATGGCGCATGAGGAGATCGGTCATCGCGACATGCTGCTTGACCTACACCGCAGAAAATTCGGCGACTTCCTGCCGCTGATCCGCCGGCAGGACGTCAAAGGATTTGTGGCGCGGCGGCCGATTTGGCTCAATCGGACGTTGAGCATCGAGGCGACGCGCAAATTCGCCGAGGAAATGGAATACGAAACCGCGCGGTTCTATCGCCGGGCAGCGGAGACTGCGCACGACGATTCCGTCCGCCATTTGCTGCGGCAGCTCGCCGCGGCGGAGGACAAACACGAATCCCTTGCGCATGAGCTTGGCGAGAAAATCACGCCGAAGGCGCGCGAAGCGGAAGACAGCACGGCACGGCGCGTATTCGTGCTGCAATATGTGCAACCCGGACTCGCCGGGCTGATGGATGGCTCGGTCTCGACGCTAGCGCCGTTGTTCGCCGCTGCATTCGCCACGCACAACACCTGGTCGACTTTCCTGGTCGGACTTGCCGCTGCGATCGGTGCCGGAATTTCGATGGCCTTTGCCGAAGCGCTATCCGATGACGGCTCGCTGACCGGCCGCGGCGCACCTGTCGTCCGCGGCGCGGTCACCGGTGTGATGACGGCGATCGGCGGCGTCGGCCATGCGCTGCCATATTTAATTCCGCACTTCTATGTCGCGACTTCGCTGGCCTGCGCGGTTGTTGTGGTCGAGCTTGGCGTCATTTCGTGGATCAGAACGCGATACATGGATACGCCGTTTCTTCAGGCGGCATTCCAGGTCTTGGTCGGCGGCGCTCTGGTGTTTGCTGCCGGCATCTTGATCGGCAATTCGTGACTTATTATTCCGCTTCTGCGACCGTGGGCGCTGACGATTGCCGCTAGGGCGCCCGATGTTCGCACTCGCTCATCTCTCCGACTTGCATCTGGCGCTCGCGCCGAAGGGCATCGAGCTTGCGGGCAAACGCGGCCTCGGTTTCATCAATTGGCAGCGCAAGCGCAAATACATCCACCGCCCTGACGTACTGGACGCGATCACGCGCGATTTGAAAGCGCGATCCGCCGACCATATCGCCGTCACCGGCGATCTCGTTAATTTCTCGCTGCCGGGCGAATATGCGTGGGCCAGGCGCTGGCTCGAAACAATCGGACGTCCCAATGACGTAACGGTCGTGCCAGGCAACCACGACGTTTATGTCCGCGGCGTCGAAGAATTCCCGGCGAAGTTCTGGGGCGATTACATGCGCGGCGACGACGGGCTCGACCGCTTTCCCTTCATCCGGCAGCGCCGCGAGATTGCGCTCATCGCGCTTTCGACCGGCGTGCCAACCGGCCCATTCATGGCAACGGGCCGTCTTGGCCAAAGACAGCTTGCCCGATTAGCCGAAGCGCTCGAGCAAACGCGCGGAAATTTCCGCATCGTGCTGATCCATCATCCGCCGATTAGCCCGCTGCGGCGCTATTTCCGACGGCTGAGCGACGGTGCGGAGCTTCGCGCCGTCTTGGCAGCGAAAGGCGCCGAACTTTTGCTGCACGGTCACGATCACCGCCGCGCGCTGCTATGGCTGCAAGGCCCAGCGAACAAAAAAATTCCGGCGCTCGGCGTGCCCTCGGCATCGGCCGCCGCACGACATGCCAAGGAGGATGCGGCCGGGTACAATATCTTTCACATCGATGCCGCCGGGACTGGCTGGCACTGCGAGACGGTGTCCTATGAACGCGGGACAGATGGCGCCGTCCGCGAATGCGCCAGGTTCAGGATTTGCTAAAAAATCAGCTAGCGCGCTGCCAGTAAAAGCGCCACGACGAACAGCGTCACGGCGCCGGCAATAAAACCGACCGCGACCGCGGCCAGCATCCGCCAGCGCCGCCGCCGGCGGTAATGCTGCGCCACCTTGCTGGAAACACGCGACAAGAGAATAGGATCGGCCTCAAGGGCATGCTGGCGTTCGATTAGACGCCGCGCCACATAGGTCGTGACCGCTTGCACGATCTCCGGGATCTCGTGCGATTCGGCCAGCACGCGTCGGCCCAGGCGGCTATCGTGCAGAAACCGATAAACACGCTTGTCGCGACCCATCGCGACATGCGCCACCGCATCGATCCACAACCGCGGCGCCTCGCCGCGACTGAGCCCCCGATCGAACAGGTCGATTTCCGGCGGCACGTCCGCAAACAGCGGATTGAGCGCCTCGTTTAAGAGTTCCAGCCGCGCCAGCTCCGCATCGCGCAGATCGACGACAACGCTGCTGCGTTCCGCCGCCTCCACGCGCGCCTGGTTCATCGCCTCCTTCAGTTGCGAAGGCGATTGGGAGTCCGTCGCCGCCGCAGCGGCTTTACGTTTGCGACCCCACATGCGTTCCTCACCGTCCCTACGCCCCAGACGATACACCAATAGCTGCCGAGCAGAAACTCGCTGGCGCGGAATGAGACTCCACTTTTCGGGATTATGCTTTAGACGCCGCGGCCACCGTCAACCTCCATGATATTGCCGGTGATGAATTTGGCTTCGGCGGAGGCCAGGAACAAAGCCGCATCGGCAATATCCTGCGGCAGCGCCAAGCGGCCGAGCGGAATTGTGGCAATGAACTTTTCGCGCATGCCCGGTGCCGGGCCGAGAAAGGACGGCAACAGCGGCGTCTCGGTCGCGACCGGCGCGATGGCGCAGACGCGAATGCCGTCAGGCGCAAGCTCGACTGCGAGCGATTTGGTCAGCACATGGAGGGCGCCCTTGGTGGCGTTGTAGGCGGAGAGGCCTGGCCGCGGCCGCAATCCGGCGGTGGAGCCGATATTGATGATCACGCCGCCGCCTTGCTTGCGGAGCACCGGTACCACGGCCTGGCAGGCGAGGAAGACCCCCTTCACATTGATCGCAAAGATGCGGTCGTATTCGGCCTCGTCGATCTCCAGCATTGGCTTGTTAACATGCGTCACGCCGGCATTGTTGACGAGGATGTCGAGCGCGCCGAAGGCGGAGAGCGTCTCGCCGACCACGCCGTCGATGTCGGCCTTTTTGCTGACGTCGAAGCGTAGCGCGATGGCGTTGTTGCCGATCGCGCGTGCGGCCGATCTCGCCGCCTCGCCATTGATGTCCGCCAAAGCCACGCGCGCGCCCTCACGCGCGTAGGTTTCGGCAATGCATT
>WNGL01000668.1_pt1 | contig 40762 bp, 36 predicted proteins | sample 5400591 | NCBI WGS metagenome assembly WNGL01 (sample SAMN13153377, study PRJNA577476) | soil metagenome | isolation source: 80 cm soil or saprolite under Garry oak tree replicate 1 | place: USA:California | collected 2016-06-15
AGGCCCGGCACGGCATTCCCTTGATTTCTTCCAGCAACTCGAGCTGCTGTTCATGGGGTAGTAGTTTGTAGATCCGGCACAAGGAAAACACCAAGGCGTTTGGATTTCCTCCCTCCAGGTTCGCGCCCGCCAGAAAATCCGCGCAGATCATCTCTAGGCAATAGCCTCGCGACTTGTCTGAGCCGAGCATCAATGCGGCAGTTTCGAGCGCCTGTTCGATCACCGGCAGCTGGCTCTTGTACATCTTGAAGTAGGTGATTTCCCAAGGCTCCGCCTCCTGAACTGTCAGGTGCTGTTCTACGCCCCGCCTGAATTCCTCTGTTGGGATCGCGCTCGCCTTGTTCACCCAAGGTGCACAATCGAACCAATCTGAGAACAACCTGATAACAGAACCCCCCAAATACCCCCCAAAACGGTCCTACATGACGCAGCTAGAGGCTATACGAATCAGCTACTTAGCGTTTCCCTGGTTCACCGTTGGTGAACACGGTGTGGACAGAAATGGCTCCGGAGGAGCAGATACAAGTGCGCCGGGACGCCGATTTTCTTACATGTATAGTTTCAGGCAGCTGGTGGTTGCGAAGGCTCCCTCTGTTGCGGGGGATTGCAGACCGGCATGTTTATGCAGACATGAGGCCCTACCGGAGAAATGAAGACTATGAATGCGATTCGATCAATGGCAGCTGCTTTGTGATTCGCACGGATTTCCTAGAAAGCATTGGTTTTCTGGATGAGGGAACGTTCCTCATGTTTGAAGAAGTAATTCTGGGCAGACAGATTAAGCAGAACCATAAGAAATGCTGCCTGACGACCTCCGTCGTCGTGGACCACCTACAGGGGGCCTCAACGGGGCGTGCGAGCAGGATGCCCTACCGGACGTTTAGAGAGTACTTACGAAGCCAGTTATATTACTGTGAAAAGTACTTGAAGGTGAATCTTCCCGCACGGTTTCTGCTGATTGCTGTAAGAGGGTTGGATTTTCTAAGCAAAGGTGTTTATCAACGCCTATTTTCGTAGAAATGGCGATGGAACAATCGCCTGAGTTTAGGGCATGCACATCCTGAGTGTCGTACGTAAGAAGTATTACGGTGTGTCGGCGGCAATCGAGCCGATGTATCTCTATTTTACGCTTCCCCTGAGAGAGATGGGGCACGAGGTCGAAACCTTCGATCACTACGAAACGAGTCGGACAGTTGGGAGGCAGCGCGCTACGGAAGTCCTGGTGGACAGAATCGAAAAGGGAAAGTTCGACGTCGTCTTCTATCAGACGTCGGGTCGAGAGCCGGTGGAGACTGCCGCGCTTAGCGACATCTCAGGAAAGGTTTGCATTGCCGCCTGGAACAGCGACGATGATTGGCAATGGGAAGCCACGCGACGCATCGCAGGGCATTTCAGCTTCATGATCACGACGTACCCGCACATCTACGAACAAAACCGCACTCAGTATCCCAATCTGCTTTTGAGTCAGTGGGCATGCCCTGGGCAGTTTAGCGATTACGGGAGGAAGAAAGACATCGCTTTCTCGTTCGCCGGGGGCATATACGGCAAGAGGAATCGCGCCTGCCGGTACCTGCGAAGCAAAGCTGGCTTAGTCTGCTTCGGCCGCGGGGCGCGGCTAGTTCGGTTAGGGCTGCCGTATTTCCGAGGCGCCTTCAAATTTCCGTGGCTTGCCGGGACGGCTCTGGAGTTCGAAGCAGTATACGACATCTGGAACAGAAGCCGCATTTCGTACGCTCCGCTGGAAGGCAGCAAAGGCGAAAAATTTCTGCAAATTAAGGGCCGAGTCTTTGAAATGGGACTCTCCGGGACGCTCATGCTTTGCGAGCACAGTCCTAACTTGGAGCGCTATTACGAGCCGGGGAAAGAGTTTGTCGCTTTCGAATCCCTAGATGATTGTGTAGAGAAGGCTTCTTGGTATCTCGCACATGAAAACGAGCGGGCAAGAATTGCTCTGAACTATCGGGATCGGACGCTGCGAGAGCATCTGTGGACGCATCGGTTCACCGACTTAATTGAACAGATGGGATTGAAGCAAGACCTTCAGCAGACAGTGCGACTTTCGCAGACGGCTGCCTGGAATCCAATGAGCGCCCGGAATTATGAGTGACAACTCCTTTCCCCGCGTAAGCATCGGCATGCCGGTCTATAACTGCGCTGCAACGCTGGGCACCGCCCTTCGATCAATCCTGAATCAGACGTTTTCGGATTGGGAGCTCTTACTGATTGACGACGGTTCGACAGACGAGACGCTGCATGTGTCTCGCGGTCATTCGGACCCGCGAATTCGCGTTTTTGTGGATGGCCTGCACCGGGGGCTGGTGGAGCGCTTGAATCAGGCGATTGACCTCAGTGAGGGCAAGTATTTCGCACGAATGGACGGTGACGACGTTTCCTACCCTGAACGGTTCGAGCGCCAGGTGCGGTACTTAGAAGAACACTCAGATGTTGATCTCCTGGGTTGTGGGGTTCTTGCGTTCAAGGGCAACGGCCTTGTGCTGGGAACGCGTCGAGTTCCGTTGTCGCACCGAGACATCTGCGCACGGCCATGGGCGGGATTCGATTTGGCCCATCCAACCTGGGTAGGGCGAATGCAATGGTTTCGCAGACATCGCTATCGTTCGGATGCCGTGCGCTGCGAGGATCAGGACCTTCTTCGTCGAACTTACAAGACGAGCCGTTTTGCAAATCTTCCAAATATTCTCGTTGGTTACCGCGAAGAATCCATATCTCTTGGGAAAAACCTCGCCAGCAGGCACTTTGTTTGTAAATGTCTTCTCCAGAACGCCTTCGAGCACAAAAACTATCTCCTGGCGGTTAGAGGAGTAATAAGCCAAAACGTAAAAGGATTGGTCGATATTCTTGCTGTCACCACGGGTCTGAACTACCGAGTGCTGCGGCACCGAGCAATGCCAGTCGAAGAATCCGTGAAGGAACGTTGGGCGCAGGTCTGGAGGAAAGTCCAGGAAGAGGACCCGATGTTTCGTTCATCGGAATTGGTCGCGAGTAGACAATGTCTGTAGAGACGGAACGGATTGCAGCCATTATCGCAACCGACGCCAGCCGTTCAAAGTCGGTGTCCATTTTGCATTGATTTAACGGCCTTGTTGCGGCAGACAGAGGATTATCAACATGTGGCCTCTTGCAGGCGGCCTGGCCGATACAAGCGGCTCTTCTAAGCTTCCGCGTGAAGAGAATCGGCATCATCGTTTCAAGTCCTTGGACTGTCAAGGCGTTCTTGATGGACCAAATCGAGGCCCTGAGTAGGAGCTATAAGGTTTGCCTAATTCTCAACATCGAAAAAGGCGATGCTCTTCCGGACCTCAACGCCAAGGTCGAAGTCATAGCCGCCCCCATCGTGAGGAGCGTCTCCGTGCTTCGCGACCTGCACGCGTTTCTCCTTCTGGTTGCCGTGTTCTGGCGCAGAAGGTTTGATGCCGTCCACTCGGTCACCCCCAAGGCAGGCCTGATAGCTGCTATGGCTGGTGCGATAGCTCGAATTCCGGTGAGAATCCATACCTTCACCGGTCAGGTGTGGGTCACCCGCACGGGGCTTGCTAGACGCGTGCTGAAGGCCGTCGATAAGGCGCTGGCGCGCATGACAACCCACGTTCTAGTGGATAGTCCCTCTCAGCGCGAGTTCCTGGTGCACGAAGGGGTTGTGTCCGAGAAGAAGTCGAGAGTCCTTGCCAACGGGTCCATTTGCGGCGTGGACACATTCCGGTTCCGTCCTGACTCTGAGTTGAGAAAGAGGATCCGGCACCTGGAGGGCATCCCGGAAGATGCTGTGGTATTTCTCTACGTAGGGCGGCTCAAGGTCGACAAGGGCGTCTTGGATCTGGCGCAAGCCTTCTCGCGGATAGGTGGGAATTGCGGGAAAGCTTGGCTGCTCATCGTTGGCCCGGATGAAGAGGGTCTTCGACCCCGCATCGAGAGGGTTTGCTCTGCAGTTGGCAGCAGGATCCGCTTCGTTGGTTACACGGATGCGCCGCAGGAATATATGGCTGCGGCCGATGTGCTGTGTCTGCCAAGCTACCGGGAAGGTTTTGGCAGCGTGATCATCGAGGCGGCATCGGCGGGTATTCCGGCGGTGGCGTCCAATATCTACGGCATCCTCGACGCGATTGAGCCGAGTGCGGTCGGGTTCCTTCACGCCCCAGGCGACATCGACGCTCTACAATCCGAGATGAGGCAGATGATCGACAACCCTCAACTACGCGACGCCCTGGGAAGAAAGGCGCAGTCGCGCGCACATCGGCTTTTCGCCAAGGGCTTGGTAACGTCAGCGTTGGTCGACTTCTATGACTCTGTGGTCGGGTGATTCCGCGCCAGGTACTGAGTTCGCCCGGCCGTTACCTCACACGGACTTGCCAGGGGCGTCCAGGTGACTCGTCCTCTCAAAAGAATGTTCGATGTTTTCATTTCGGCGGTCGCCCTTATCGTTTTGTCGCCACTGGTGGGAATTGTAGCGGTGACCATCTATCTCACCTTGGGCAGGCCGATGTTGTTTAGACATGTGCGCCCGGGTTACAAGGCTGTGCCATTCGAGCTGTTAAAGTTCAGGACCATGACAGACGCACGCTACTCCACGGGAACCCTGCTCCCCGACGAACTAAGGTTGACGCGTTGTGGGAAGCTCCTTCGTCGGTTGAGTCTAGATGAGCTACCCCAACTCTGGAACGTTCTCAAAGGGGAAATGAGCCTTGTGGGGCCTCGGCCCCTATTGATGGAATACCTCAACATATACACTCCTGCAGAAGCCCGGCGTCATGAGGTGAAGCCGGGCATTACCGGCTGGGCCCAAATCAATGGGAGGAACGGTCTGTCATGGCAAGCCCGATTTAGCCTCGATCTCTGGTATGTCGACCACTGGACTTTGGGCCTCGATGCCTGGATACTCATGCGAACCATTTTGCAAGTCATTAAGCGCAAGAACATCTCCTACGACGGTCATGCGACCATGCCGGCATTCACGAGGGGTGGCCGGGCCGAGCCATGAAATCCCTAAGGATTTTCGTCTATGGTGCTGGCGGTCACGGGAAAGTTGTTGCCGATATTTTGATCTCAAAGAAAGAAAAACGCTTCGCCGGGTTTGTAGATGATCGGGACCAGCTGACTGGAACTGAAGTGGTCGGTTATCCGGTTCTCGGTAACGGTAACTGGCTGCATAAACAGACGACCAAGCACGCAGTGGCAGTTGTCTTGGGAGTAGGTAACAACTGCAATCGGCGCCAACTCGCAGAACGCTGCGCTGGGTGGGGAGTTCAGATACTCACCGCTATACATCGCGCGGCCGTCGTTGCGTCCTCAGCAGAACTAGGGCGAGGAACAGTTGTCATGGGAGGCGCGGTAATCAACAGCGAAGCGATGCTTGGTCACGGTGTAATCGTTAATACGGGCGCAGTAGTCGAACACGACGTTGAGATTGGCGATTACGCTCATATTTCGCCAAATGCTTCCCTAGGTGGGGCTTCACGGCTCGGTGCCATTTCTCATCTGGGTCTGGGCGCGGTGCTACTACCCGGCGTTAGTGTGGGGTTTGAAAGTATCGTTGGGGCTGGAGCTGTAGTGCTAAAAGATCTTCCAAGCAAAATTGTGGCGGTAGGAGTTCCTGCTCGAATTCTGCGGAGAACGTAGACCCCTAGTAAACAAAAATCGACGATAAAATTAGACGGTAGGAAGGAAATCGCCGCGTCAAACCTATGCTTGAAGTGATTCCAATGTCAGCACCCGATATCGATGATCTGGACATAGAGGCTGTCGTTGAAGTGCTTCGTTCAGGCCGGCTATCGCTTGGGCCGAAGATCGAAGCATTCGAAGAGGCAATCAGTCAGTACATTGGCGTCCGGCACGCAGTTGCCGTTAGCTCCGGCACCGCAGCACTGCATTCGATCGTAAAGGCCCTGGGGCTTGGGCCCGGCGATGAAGTCTTGGTACCCTCCTTTACGTTTGCAGCTAGTGTGAATGCTTTATTGTACGAAGGCGCGACGCCTGTCTTTGTGGATATCGAAGATGAAACCTTCAACCTGGACCTAACTGACCTTCGCCGCAAGATCACTCCTCATACGAAAGCGATCATGGCTGTCGACGTGTTTGGCCATCCAGCGGAATGGGACGCCATTGAGGAGCTTGCAGACCAGTATCAACTGAAAGTAATCGATGATTCTTGTGAGGCATTGGGTGCCGAATATATGGGACGCAAAGTGGGACAATTCGGCGATGCCTCCGCGTTTGCTTTTTATCCGAACAAGCAGATGACAACGGGGGAGGGCGGGATCGTTGCGACGAACAATTCAGAAATTGCTCGTTTATGTCGGAGCCTTCGAAATCAGGGCCGCGGCGAGATGGGAACTTGGCTTGAGCACGAGCGGTTGGGATACAACTATCGCTTGGACGAGATGTCAGCTGCGCTGGGGCTTTCACAGCTCCGACGGATAGAGAGTTTCTTGGCAAAGCGAGACCGAGTTGCCGAGATGTACGCTGACTGCCTCAAAGGCTCCGAATCAGTTCAGGTACCGCGCTCAAAGCCTCATGTGCGCAGAAGTTGGTTCGTCTACGTAGTGACCCTACTGAAGGACATTGAACGCGATACTGTGGCTAGAACTATGGAAGAGAGCGGCATTCCCGTGAGGTGCTATTTTTCTCCGATACACCTGCAACCATATATCCGCAGGCGTTTTGGGTTCAAGGGAGGCGAGCTACCAACGACGGAATCTATAGCGCAGCGGAGCCTTGCTCTGCCTTTTCACAACAATCTGACAGAAAAACAAGTCGATCGAGTTGTCCAATCTTTGCTTGAAGCGGTCACCAAGCTGGTTTGAGTGTCTATGAAAGACTCAGAAAACCCAGCCCAGAACAGGACGCACGCTGAGTTTCCACTGAAGACCGCAAACTCTTTTGTCCAATCCTGACCTGCTAGAAACGAATCGAACCTCCTCGTAGGAACCCTATGACTCGACGTCTTTTCCGATTCTCAATGTTGCTGTTGCAGCGTCGGACTTGGTTTGTCGGCATTGTTCAAGGATTTCTTGTAATTGGCTCCATCGTCTTGGCATGGCTACTCCGCTTTGATTTTTCTCTTCCCTATAGGAAAATGCTTGTCCAATCTACACTGGTGCTGCTTCTGATTCGGTTGGGAACCTTTTCTAAATTCAATTTATTGCATGGCTGGTGGCAATACACCGGCGTGAGTGACGTCTGGGATATCACCAAATCTATTCTTTCGGGAACAGCCCTGTTTTGGCTGGCCATACATATTCTTCCTTTGGGCAACGGTTTTCCCCGGTCGATCTATGTCTTGGAGGCGATGCTCAGCGGTGTTTCTCTCTCGGGAGTACGGCTGTTCTCGCGGGCACTCGTGGAATCCGTTCGCAAGGATGCATCCGAAAAGAACGTCATTCTTATTGGCGCCGGGTTCGCAGCTCAAATGATTCTTCGCGAGATTGCGCGGTCTGACAGCGGCTATCAGGCCGTGGGCTGCGTAGACGACGACCTCACAAAACGAGGAATCAAGGTTCACGGAGTCCCAGTTCTGGGCACTGTCGGCCAATTGAGAGAGGTTCTCGCAAACCATCCTGCAGACGAAGTCATTATTGCTGTGCCATCGGCGACTGCGGAGCAGATGCGAAGACTTGTGGCCGTTTGTGAGCAGGCTAAGGTGAAATTCAAGACTGTCCCAGGACTGCGCGATTTAATTGCGGGTCAAGTCATCGTCAGCCAGATCCGCGAGGTCCATTTGGAAGACCTGCTCAATCGGGACCCTGTTCAAATCGATCTTGGCGCAGTCCGCAAGGAAATTGCGCATCGCAGCGTACTCGTCACAGGTGCGGCCGGCTCGATCGGCTCGGAACTCTGCAGGCAAATATTGGATTATGGTCCGTCCTGCTTGGTCTGCTTGGACCAGAGCGAGAATGGGCTCTTTTTTCTTCGCTTGAACCTGTCCCGTCTTAAAAACGGATCACAGCTTGCATTCTGTGTAGGAGACGTGGCAGATAGTCAGCATATTCGGTGCCTCCTTTCCGAGTATCACCCGCAGATCGTCTTCCACGCTGCGGCTTACAAACACGTGCCGATGATGGAATCCAACGTTCAAGAAGCCGTTAAGAACAATGTGTTTGCATTGATCGAGCTTTTGAACGAGACAGAAGCGGCGGGCTGTCAGAGCTTCGTGCTGATCTCTTCCGATAAGGCCGTAAATCCGACCAATGTGATGGGAGCCACCAAGCGCATTTGCGAACTTATCCTTGCCTCCAAGCCCGCCAACGGGATGCGCTGTGTTTCTGTTCGATTCGGAAACGTCTTGGGTTCGAGTGGTAGTGTAATCCCCGTCCTGAAGCAGCAGCTCCGCGATAATCAACCTCTGACAGTGACTCACCCGGAGATCAAACGCTTCTTTATGACCACCCGCGAAGCTGTGGCGTTAGTCTTACAAGCCTTCGCGATTGGAAGCCGCGGCGACATCCTTGTCTTGGATATGGGAGAACCAGTCCGAATTCTGGACCTGGCTCGAAGCCTCATTCGTCTTTCCGGCAAATCTGAAGATGATGTGGAAATCCAGTTTACGGGCTTGCGCGAAGGAGAAAAGCTCAAGGAAGAACTTTTCTATGAGCATGAAGTAATAATTCCGACCACTTGCGAAAAGATCAAGCGAACAAACGGAGCGAACAGAGACTGGTCCGAGCTATGTCGCCAACTCGAAGAACTCCGCTCATCGATGTCCGTCAAGGGACCGGCGCCGGTCCGTGCCAAGATCAAGGAAATTGTTCCTCAATACTCCTTCCAAGAAGCCTCGCTGAAACAGGAAGTCAGCAAAGCGCCCTCTGGCTCATACTTCCAAATAGCTGCTGGTCACAACTAGCCGTCTCGCACCTCTCGTAGTATCCCGCTCGTTTCTCCGCCCATCTCCGTGCAAGACTCGCTTGGAGTTCGGCCTCTTATCTGACCTTCTCCCTAAGAGCCGCCGCCATGCATCTTGGTCGAGCTACTCGCTTTCGTAGGGCCTCACTTTCCGCCAAGCTCAATGGGGGGGCTTCTGCCCCAATGCTTGCTCCAATAGCCATTTTTGCAAAACGAACTCCTTATTGCGCTTCAAAACAAAGGAGTTAAGGAGGGCTGGAAGTAGAAGAATTGCTGTTTTCGGTTATTACTCCCCGCGCGCGCTAAAACTTTCTCGGCCCCTGGTATCGAAGGCGCAGGAAAATGTGATAAGGCAAAGCGTAGTGCAGGCTGATCAACCGGAACCACGGCGCGGTTTCCGGCGTATAGCCGGCACTCCCGTACGCCGTCGGGCGATCAGTTCCGGGCAGAGTGGAACTTCCCAAGACTTGCAAAGAAATCGTCCGAAAATCTTCATCAATGAGTTTCTTCTTGAGAAGTTCACCGTAAACATTGGACCCGCCCTCACACAGCAGCGTGCGGATGCCGTGCTCTCGCCGGAGGAGTTGTGCGGCAGCGGCCAGATCGAGCGGAGCGCTTCCGCCCGCGGAGATGATCTTGATTTCGCCCTCCCGCCCCTGCTGCCGCAGATTTGCCCGGATCTTCTTTTCTCCGTCTGCAGACGTAAGGATCCAGGGCTCGACCCGCTGCGAGGCGAAGAGCCGGTAACTGAAATCAATGTTCCCGGAGCCGCTGAGAACGATGATTCTCTGCGGGCCAAGCTTTAGCGTTTCGCGGCGATATTGCAACAATTCTTCGTCGTTGATCCCATAATCCCAGCCCTTTCCGTCAGGACCGGTTTCCTCACGGAGCGTGCTCGCGCCGAGGAGCAAACCGTCATGGTGCGCCCGCAGAAAGTCCATCAGCCAGCGATCCGTTTTGCTCCTGGAAACTTCCCTGCCTCCGGCATCAACCTTTAACTCTCGGAATGAAGTTCTGCCGTCCAGTCCCATTACAAGATTTGACGAAATATAAGGCCTGGTGAGGCCGCCCGTTTCAGGAAACCCAAACGGGCCATACCGCTCCCTAATCCCCGCCGGCAAAGGAAATGTGTCTTCGCTCTCCGTGTAAGAAAGACGTAGGTCCATCAGCGCCTCTTGGCCTGAAGCTCGCGAAACACAGCATACTGTATGGCACATTCCGGGAGCGCGGACAATGCGTGGCGGGAACCGGCGATTTCCTCTGGAGGCCAGTCCCTTGACAATTGAGAGATTCCCGAAGCGCAGGCGGAATGGATTAAGAGCCGCCGGTGCCGCCTTCTCCGCGCCGGACGAATACGTGGAAAAAACGCGACGTTTGGCTATGGTCTTCTCATTGGGGTAACCCGATGTGGCGGAGCAAGTCGCGGAACCGCGGTTCGGAGCGGAGGGGATCGGCTATGGGATCCACGGCCAAGTAGACGAGGCGATCGTTACGCTCCTTGTAGGCGCGCTCGAACCAGTTCATGGCGCTTTCGTTATCGCCGAGGCCGAGGTAAATCGCGGCGAAGTAGACCGCAGGAACGTAGCGGGATTGCCCGATGTGCTGTAGCTGGGCAAGCGCTTTGTGCGCTCCTGCAGCGTCGCCGGATCGAGCTAAGGCGTGTCCGTGCACAGCGATCATTGCGGGATTGTCGCCGGAGACCCTGCGCGCCTCGGAAAACTCCCGGACCGCTTCGGGGTACATTTTCTTTTCGCGATAGGCGGAGCCGAGCCAGTAGTGCGCGAAAAGGAAGTTGGGGTACTGTTCGATCGTTCGGCGGGCCTGGGCGACGGCTGCGTCGTAATCGCGTGCGTAGTAGAACGTTTCCGCGCGAACGGTGTTGAAAAGAGGAGAGACGGGATCGAGTTCGAGCGCGTGGGTTGTTTCTTCCTGGGCCTGCGGCAGGCGGTTGCGGACAATGCAGTAGTGGCCGTACCACTCGTGGATGGTGGGGTTATTCGGCCCAAGCTCGAGCGCGCGATGGAATTCGCGTTCGGCGGCGTCAAAATTCCAGTCGAACCCGAAAGCAATTAGGGCGAGGACGGCGTGCGCTTCGCCAAGATTCGGATCCAGCGCAAGGGCGCGCTCGGCGGCGGCACGGGCCTGGGGCTTGGCTTCCAGCGGAGGCAACCCGTCGTTGGGCGCCTGGCCGAGCAGGACGTAGTCGTCAGCTAGGCCCACATAGGCCGCCGCGTAATCGGACTGGAGGCTAATGGCCTGCTGATACGCAGCAATGCTCTTGCGGAAATCGCCGCGATTGGTCCAGTAGAAGCGGCCGCGAAGATAAGCGTCATAGGCTTCCGGGTTGACTGCGCGGGGCGCCGCACGCACGCTGCTGTTCGCACCGACGGAGCTCACGGGAAGCGCGACGCTGATCTGCCTGGCGACGGCGGCAGCGACTTCGTCCTGAACGCGCAAAATGTCTCCGAGGTCGCCGGTATAGGAATCGGCCCATAAGTGGGTCTGGTCGCTGACTTGAATGAGCTGGACGTCAATCCGAACCTGGTTACCCCCACGGCGTACGCTGCCTTCGAGGGCATACTGCACGTCGAGCGTTCGGCCGAGCTCAGGGATGGGTTTTCCGGCGAGGACCTTCGAGGAACCAGCGGCAATCACGCCGAGATGCTGCGGGTCGAGGCGGCCGAGCTGTGTGATCATTTCGTCGGTCAGGCCGGCGCTGAAGTAATCCTGCTGGGAGTCGCCGCTGAGATTCGTGAAGGGCAGAACGACCAAGCGAGTTTTTACCGAGGGCGGCTTTGGGCGAAACAAGCTGCTATTCAGCGAGTAGGCAAGAAACGCAACGATCGCAACGGAAGCGAGAGTGACGCTAACTTGCAGCTGGATGACGCGCCTGCGGGCAAACTGTGATTCTTTTCCCGCGCTTTCTGTTTGCGATTCAGCGGCCGGTGTCACTGCGGCGGAATTGACCTGGGGCTCGACCGAAGCATCGGCGCCCGTGGGTCCGGTGGACATCTCAACTGGCGTTGGGTCGTCCGCGTCATCGGAGTCGTTGGCCGTCGTGTCAGGCGGGAAGTTCGGCGGCCGGCGCTCGATATACCAAGCGTCCAGCTCGGCGGCATAGGCATAGACAGTGCTGCCCGTATTGAGCTGGAGGCGGTGCACGGGCAGACCGTATTCCTTCTCCCACCGCTGGACCGTCCGCTTATCCCGCTTGAGATAACTGGCAATCTCTTTCCAAGACTCCAGCCGCTGAGCGGCTGGGGACGCGCCCTGCATAGCACCCGCGCGAGTTCCTGGATCAGACATACCTCTACCTTCTGAGTAGGCTAATTGGCCGCGATTATAACTCCTTTTCGTCTTCCACTTCCAAACGGGTTTCCCAGGCCTGGCGGGCCCACCTAAGCCCTTTTGCCATGCGAAAGGGCCTCCAGGGGCACGACAAAGCGTGAAATTCGGCGACATCGGACACCGGAAAGCCCACTGGCGCCCCATGTCGCTTGCGCGGCGTGGCGGCGTCCGCGTAGGGTCGGCACAACGCGGTCGCCTTCACAAAGGGCGGTTGCAGGAGGTGGTGAAATGGTTCTGGAAGGACCCCTGGGCACATTACTGGCGGTCGCAATTTGGACGGTGTGTCCCTGCGTGACGCCGGAGTCGCTGGGCTACCTCCTGCACCGTCTGCTCCACGCCGGAGTGAAAACGGCGATGCGAACAAGATTTTCTGTTGGGGCGAAACACATCTGGGTCGTTCTCGTTGCCATGACATTGCTTGTACCTCTCCAAGGATGTCTGGTCACCTCGGTTTTTCCTCTGTTCGACGACGCTAACCAAACCGTGTTTGATCCCTCGCTGGTTGGCGCATGGCGAAGCGAAGAGAACGGATGCACGCTCGAAATCCGCAAGGCGAACCGCATCGCGTCGTACTACGTCGAGTACAGCGCCCCAGCGGAAAAACAGGGCGACGGATGCTGGATCGACAACGGGAAAAGCGTCAAATTCTGGGGGGAACTTGTTCAGATTGGTACGCACCGATTTGCCGACCTGGAGCCGACGGCGGAAAATGAATGCAGTTGGGATCTCCACAGTTTCTACAAGCTGGATCGGGACGGAGATTCTCTCGCGGCTCTCCCATTCGATTCGGACTGGGTGGCTCGGAAGCTGAGGGAAAAGAAACTCCAAGTGGAAGGACGGATTGACTCGGGGAGTGGCGCATTCGGGTTCCCAGACACGGTTATCCTGGCCTCGAAGCCCAAGAAGCTCCGAGACTTCGCGCGCACCTACGCCGACGATCCCGCAGCATTTGTCAAGGATCTTCCGCAATTCCACTTCGTCCGTGTCCGAAAGTCCCAACAGTCTCCCACAGGCGATTCCAAGGAAAAGAGATTGGAGGACAAAAATGCGGAATCGAAATCTCGCTGAGGCGGAGACCGCCAACTGTGTGGCAGGCGGAAGACGCCCGTCTTGGGCAAGGGTGGCACTGGTGGGCGTCATCATTCCCTTTGTGGTGGGTGGCTGTTCTGTCAAGAAATTCGCCATCAACAAGCTCGGCGATTCGCTGGCCAACAGCGGCACAACCTTTGCCTCCGACAACGACCCCGAATTCGTCGGCCAGGCTGTGCCGTTCAGCCTCAAGCTCATCGAAGGCTGTCTGGCGGAAAGCCCCAAGCATCGCGGGCTGCTTTTCGCGGCGGCCAGCGGATTCACGCAGTATTCCTATGTGTATGTGCAGCAGCCCTCCGAGGAAATCGAGAGCGAGGATCTGCCGAAATCGGATGTGCTGCGGACGCGCTCTCGAAACCTCTATCTGCGGGCGCGCGATTACGGCCTGCGCGGACTCAACGCGAAGCATTCCGGATTCTCGCGGACCCTGCGCCAGGAGCCGAAATCCGCAGTGCGCGCGGCGAAGAAACGCGACGTCCCGCTGCTTTATTGGACCGCGGTGTCCTGGGGCGCCGCGATTTCTCTTTCCAAGGACCATCCCGAACTGGTGGCTGAGCAGCCGCAAGTGGAAGCGCTGATTGACCGCGCCTATGAACTCGACCCCGGCTACGATCACGGCGTGATTGAGCAATTCCTGATCAGCTACGAGTCGGCCCGCCAGGGAGCCACGGGAGATTTCGCGGTTCGATCCAGGGAGCACTTCGAGCGCGCGGTCGCGCTGACCGACGGCCAACTGGCGTCGCCCTTCGTGGCGTACGCCGAAACCGTGACGATTCAGAAGCAGAACCCGGCGGAATTCGAGTCCTTGCTAAACCGCGCATTGGCAGTGGATCCGGAATCCCGGCCGGAATGGCGGCTGAGCAATTTGATCATGCAGCGGCGGGCTCGCTGGCTGTTGTCCCGCGAGGACGAATTGTTTTTGCGCGGGGAGGCCGAACGAGCCACTCCCGCTAAGCCGGCGGGCATAACGAACAAGGAGGTCTCGCGATGAGAACTCTCAACGCAAGAAGAACATTGGCCTCGGGCTTGCTGCCTCTGGCTCTGCTTGCGCTTCTGGCGCCCGCCAGTGCGCACGCACAGACACGCATCCGCCTGGCCACTCTGCTGCCGCGCGGCGGCTCGCACTTCCACATTCTCGAGGGGATGGGCCAGCAGTGGAAGGCGGTTTCCAACGGCGGAGTCACCTTGACGATTTATCCGGACGGAACGCTGGGCACCGAGGAAGACACCGTGCGCCGCATGCGCGTGGGAGAGATTCAGGCGGCCACGCTTTCGGTGGCGGGACTTTCAGAGATTGATCCCTCCGTAGGAGCCTTGGAGAAAATACCCATGGTGTACCGTTCCCTCGAGGAGGTGGAGTACGTCCGGGCGAAGATGCAACCTGAAATGGAAAGGCGTCTGGCGCAGAAGGATTTCATCGTGTTGTTCTGGGCGGACGCCGGATGGATGCATTTTTTTTCGCGCAAACCAGCGTTGCGGCCGGAGGACTTCAAAAAGACCAGGGTCTTTGTCGGAGTCAGCGACCAAGACGAGATCGCGATCGCGAAGGGTTTGGGATTTCAGGCGGTTCCTCTTGCGTGGACGGATGTCCTGACCAGTTTGCAGACGGGTTTGGTGGATTCGGTCCCAACACCCCCATTTCTCGCGCTCGCCGGGCAATACGATCTGGTCGCGCGGCACATGCTGGAAGTGAAATGGGTCCCGCTGGTCGGGGCCACGGTCATGACCAGAAAGGCTTGGGAAAAAATTCCTGCCGATAAACGCGAAGCGCTGCTGAAAGCCTCTGCCGAGGCCGGCAAACAAATGCAGGCCCGAAGCCGGGCGGAAAGCAGCGAAGCTCTCGAAGCCATGGAGAAGCGAGGACTGCAGGTTCACGCCGTGCCACCGGAGCTGGAGAACGAATGGCGGCAGTTCGCCGAAGGGATTTATCCCAAAATGCGGGGCACCATGGTTCCGGCCGATATGTTCGACGAGGTGCGGCGCTTGGTGGCCGAGTACCGGGCCCGGAAGAGGTGAAGCAACCATGAGTAGCCTAGTCCTCAGCCTGCGGGGCCTGCCGTCAGCGGCGTTCCGGGAGTCGAAACGATGGATGGGGCGAGCAGGCCGGACGGCCCGCGACGGAGAGACTCTAGCGGTCTCCGGTGCGCTCGCGGTCATGATGCTGCTTCCTCTGGCTGAGGCTGGACTGCGGCGCACTCTGCACGTCTCGATCGCGGCATCCACTACGATTGTTCAGCACATGGTGCTCGTGGTCGGAATGCTCGGAGGAGCCATCGCGGCGCGCGAGGGTAGGCTGCTGACTCTTTCATCGGTGGGAGAAAACGCACTGAAAGGACGCCTGAAGGAGATGGCGCGGGTTTTCACCAGCGGCGTTTCTGCGGCCGTCTGCGCGTTTTTGTGCCTGGCGGCTTATCAGTTCGTGCGGACCGAGAGTGAATCGCCGAAGATCCTGGCGCTGGGCATTCCGGTCTGGGTGGTTGAGTGGATTCTTCCCCTGGGGTTCGGCGTGATTGCGCTGCGCATTCTCCGACGCACCTCAGAAAAGTGGGCATTGCGTGCTGCGGCTGGCGCCTGCGCTGTTTTGCTTGTGGGAGCCGCCGCGTTCTGGCCGGTCGGCTCTCACTATTTCGTTCCCCTGGGGTTGGGTATTCTCTTTGTCGCCTCGGTTCTGGGTGTCCCGGCGTTTGTGTCGCTCGGCGGCACCGCGCTGATTCTGTTTTGGGGCGCGGGCCAGCCCATTGCCTCGATTCCCATTTCGCATTATTCGCTCGTGATCAACCCATCGCTCCCGACGCTGCCGCTCTTCACCCTGGCGGGGTACTTCCTGGCCGAAGGAGAATGCCCGAAGCGGCTGCTGCGCGTCTTCTACGCATTGTTCGGGCAATTTCGAGGAGGGCCGGCGATTGTCACCGTGCTGGTCTGCGCTTTCTTCACATCGTTCACGGGAGCTTCGGGAGTGACGATTCTTGCGCTCGGAGGCTTGCTGATGCCCGTGCTCGCCGGAGCCCGGTACAAAGACAAAGATGCGCTCGGCTTGCTGACGGGCGCCGGTTCACTGGGCCTGCTGCTTCCGCCATGTCTCCCGTTGATCGTCTACGCCATCGTCGCCCAGGTGCCCATTGAGCGAATGTTCCTTGCGGGAATCGTGCCGGCGTTCGTGATGATGATTGCGACTTCTCTCTGGGGCGTGCGCAAAGGGCCGAAGCTTGAGGGTGCTGCCCCGCAGTTCAATTGGAGAGAGGCGCGCAGCGCCCTGTGGGACGCCAAGTGGGAGCTGCTGATGCCGGTGGTCGCCTCCGCAGCGCTGTTCAGCGGATTGGCCACGCCCGTCGAGGCCGCGGCGATAACCGCGCTCTACGCTTTTGTCATCGTGGCCATCATTCACCGCGATTTGAAAATCTCCCGGGACGTTCCGCGAGTAATGGCCGAATGCGGCTTGCTCATCGGAGGCGTGCTCCTGATCCTGGGGGTGTCGCTGGGGTTTACGAACTATCTGGTGGACGCGGAAATCCCTGCGCGCGCCGTGGAATGGACAACGCGCACGATTCATTCGCAATTTCTTTTCCTGCTTCTGTTGAATCTTTTCCTGCTGGTGGTCGGCTGCCTGATGGAAATCTATCCGGCCATCATCATTGAAGTTCCGTTGCTGGTTCCTCTCGGCGCCGCCTACGGGATTGACCCGGTTCGCCTGGGCATCATCTTCCTGGCCAACATGGAATTGGGGTACTTGACTCCGCCGGTGGGACTAAACCTCTTGATGTCGTCTTATCGTTTCAGGAAACCTGTGCCGGAGGTCCTGCGCGCCGTCTTGCCCGTGGTTTTGGTGCTCTCTGTGGGAGTGCTTTTGATTACCTACGTTCCAGCGCTCACCACGGCGCTGCCGCGCTGGTTCGGCCGGTAACAGCGGTTGGTTTCACTGCGAGCGAGCGCCGACGCCAAATGTAGCTAACTGTGATTGCCTCCGGTCAATTCGCGCACGATCGCGCCCACAAACGACTTTGCATCCCCAAAGAGCATCAAGGTCTTGTCCAGGTAATAGAGCGGGTTATCAATTCCCGCGAACCCTGCGGCCATGCTGCGCTTGATGACCATGACCGTCCGGGCCTTATCCACGTCCAAAATCGGCATGCCATGAATCGGGCTCGAGGAGTCGCTGCGCGCGGCGGGATTGGTGACGTCGTTCGCGCCGATCACCAGCGCCACGTCCGTCTGTGGGAAATCGGGATTCACCTCGCCCATGTCCAGCAATTTGTCGTAGGGGATGTCCGCCTCGGCCAGCAGGACATTCATGTGTCCGGGCATGCGCCCGGCAACGGGGTGAATGCCGAACTTTACGTCCACACCCCGTTTGGTCAATGCGTCGTAGAGTTCGCGCACCTTGTGCTGCGCCTGGGCGACGGCCATGCCGTAGCCGGGAACGATCACCACTTTGTTCGCCGCGGCCAGAATCGCCGCCGCCTCTTCAGCAGTTGCGCTCTTCACCGGCCGCGACTCGCGCGCGCCCGCGCTCGAGACTTGCTCTTGTCCAAACGCGCCAAACAGAACATTCGAGAAAGAGCGGTTCATGGCCTTCGACATGTTCACCGAGAGGATGAAACCCGAAGCGCCATCGAGTGCGCCGGCTATGATCAACAGCTTGCTGTCCAGAACAAACCCCATCGCCGCTGCGGAAAGGCCGGCGTAGGAATTCAACAGGGAAATGACCGTGGGCATGTCGGCGCCGCCGATGGGAATGATCATCAGCACGCCGAAAAGAAGCGGGATGCCAACGATCCAGGGAAAGAATTGCTTTTCGCCGGGATGCAAGACCAGGTACATCGCTACTCCCACGGCGATGGCCAGCAGGGAAAGATTGACGAGGTTCTGTCCTCGATACGTGAGCGGGCGCTGCGGCAAGACTTCCTGAAGTTTTCCTGCGGCCATCAGACTGCCGGTAAACGTCAGCGACCCCAGGATGACTTCCATGGACAGGACCGCCATCATGAACCGGGGAACGTCGGGCGCGCGCAGGTAGAACTCCGCAGTGCCCACAAGGGTGACGCAAAGCGCGCCGAAGGCGTGGCTCAGCGCGGTCCGCTGCGGCACCGCGGTCATGTGCACCATCCCCAGCGGAACGCCGAGGATCGAGCCGAGCACAAGCGCGATGGCGATCCACCGGTAGTCCACGATTCCGTGATGCAGCAGCGTTCCGGCAATGGCCAGCACCATGCCGACCTCGCCGGCACGCACCCCGCGCCTGGCTGTGCTTGGCGAGCTCATCCATTTCAGCGAAAGGATGAAGAGCGCGGTGGCAATCAGGTAGGTAATCTCGATGATGTTTTCGGTGGCCGGCATCGAGGTCATGGTTTCGGAGCGCGGCTGGCCCTGAACATTCCCAGCATGCGGTCGGTAATCACGAAGCCGCCTACGACGTTGCTCGTGGCGGCAACGATCGCAATGGTTCCGAGCACCGTCGAAAAAGTGCTTTTGTGCTCGCCTACCAGAATGATGGCGCCGACCACGGCGATGGCATCCAGCGCATTTGTCAGCGACATCAGAGGCGTGTGCAGCAGCGGCGAGACTCGCCGGATGACTTCAAAGCCGATGAACGCAGCCAGCATGAACACGTAGAGGCTTGTCAGCACGTCCAGCTTTATCATGGCTTCGCTCCCTTGGACTCGGCCGTCAGCGCAGGGAGTGAAAAGAACTCCCGGACCCGGCCGTTGACCACTTCTCCGTCCCGCGTCAGCATCGTGCTGTGAATGATTTCATCCTCCATGTCGAACCGGATTTTTCCCTCCTGGATCATGTGGAGAAGAAACGCGGAAATATTGCGGCTGTACATCTGGCTGGCGTGGAAGGGTACGCTGCTGGCCAGATTGAACCAACCGATGATGGTGACGCCATATTCCGTTGTTCTCTCCCCGGTTTTTGTCAGTTCGCAATTCCCTCCTCGTTCGGCGGCTAAATCGAGAATGACGGAACCCGGCGCCATGCGCTGCACCATCTCGCGGGTCACCAGCACCGGCGAGGCCTTTCCCGGGATGACGGCCGCCGTGATCACCACGTCGCTTTCGGCCACCACGCGGCCCAGCAGCTCGCGCTGCCGCTGATAAAACGATTCGTCCTGCGCGCGCGCGTAGCCGCCCGCATCCTCCGCGTCTTTGGCCTCCAGCGGGAGTTCCACGAACCGTCCGCCGAGGCTCTGGACCTGCTCTTTGGCAGCCGGCCGGAGATCATACGCGGATGTGACTGCTCCCAGCCTGCGCGCCGTGGCGATCGCCTGAAGCCCCGCGACGCCTGCCCCAATCACCAGAACCCGCGCGGGCGTTATCGTTCCCGCCGCGGTGGTCAGCATGGGGAAGAGCCGCGGCAGCGTGTCGGCGGCAATCAGCACGGCCTTGTAACCGCAAATGGTGGCCATCGAGGAGAGGGCATCCATACTCTGCGCCCGCGTCGTCCGCGGCATCAACTCGATCGAGAACGAGGTCACGCCGGACACCGCAATCCCCTGGATGGTTTCGATGCTCCCAAGCGGCCGGAGAAAACCAATCAGAACCTGGCCGCGGCGGAGCAGCGCAAGGTCGGTTTTGCCCGTCTTGTCGTTTGAGCCGTAGCAAAGCACCTGCAGGAGAATGTCGGCGGCGCTGAATACTTCGGCGCGTTTCGCCGCAATCTTCGCGCCCTTTGCGGTGTATTCCGCGTCCGGATAGCCCGCTTCCAACCCGGCGCCCGTTTCCACGACGACCTCCAACCCTGCTTTCTTGAGGTTGGAAACTACCGCGGGCACCAGCGCTACGCGCCGCTCCCCCGGATAGGTTTCTCGCGGAACACCAACGATCATGGATTTCCCTCCTCCATCATGCCCCGGTTTCCCATAAAGATAACAGGCTATTGGCGGAAGGCCTTTATAGATTCCAAGAAGAGTTACACAGGTCATCCGGTCAGGTCAAATTTCATAAAGGGATAAATTGTAAACGGCAGGTTTTACCGATGGTTGACCCACAGGCTCTGCGCTTCGCGGAATCGGCGAGTCGGCATAGGAAGAAAAAATTGGGCCCGAGAGGAATTCCTCGCGGGCCCACAGGAAATCAAAAGGTCGCAGAAAGGCGGAGCCGTTCAGTGCGGTTCGGTTTCGTCCTTGGTCTGATCTTGCGTTTGGGATTGCCCCGGAGCTTGATTCTGCTTTTTTTCCAGCTCTTTCTTTTTGTCTTGGTAAGCTTTCAGTTCCTGACGTGTATGTTCAAGGTATTTCTTGTGCATTTCGACTTCTTTCTGCAGATCGGCCTTTTTGTCTTCGGAGGCTTCCTCAAGTTCCTTTTCTTTTCGGGCCAGAGTAATCGCTTCGTCGTTCGTAAAAACGGTTGATTCCTGGACCATCTTGTCCGCTTCTTCAAGTGACTTGGGCACGATGATATTGGATGTGGGCGTATTTGGTGGAGGCGCCTGCGCGGCCTTCGGCTGTGCGTCTTGGTTGGCCGGCGCGCCCACCGTGGATAGAGTGCCCTTCGCCCTTGAGTCGGTGTCCGCTTGTGAGGGGAGCGAAGCGAAGTCGTCATTCGTCCATACTTTATGCGGCTTCGGCGTGGGCTTCTGATCTTTCTGCTGTGCCGGAGCGGGTGGCGGTGCCTCTTGTCCGTGGGCAACTACCGCCGCCCCGAGCGTCGCAGTGAAAGCTGCCAATGTCCGGAGAAATAATTGCCTTTTCATCTTTTGCCCGCTCCCTACTGCGTAATCTCGCGGAACGACAAGACTTGGTAGGAAGACGTCCTTTGCGCCTTGTTGATCCAGCAACTGTTGTAGTAGATGCCGTTGCCGCCGCCTCCGCTGATGTCGAAATTGACCGTTCCCAGAGTGGGCAGCAGGTTTCCCGCCGTGTCCTTCGTGGCCGCTACCAAAACGGCGCCATCAAATTCGTTATTGCCGCCGCCGTTCCCCAGGAACGTCGTCGTGCCGGAGCCTACGATCATGATGACGCCTTTCCACCCGCAATCCCCGGAATACGCGAAGTTTCCGGTCACAACCAGGAGGCCGTAGCCGGTATAACCGCCGGTCAGGTTCAAATCGCCGTCCACGACGATGGTCATCGGATTCGTGGCGGACATCTGCGGGGGCATATCCGTCGCCGTTACTTGATTCTTCTGGATCACCAGATCGGCGTTTGCTGTAATGTCTTGCACCACGGAGTCCAGCGCCGCAGGTGTTAGCGTGTCCTGGTTCAGTTGGGTAGTGACGTCGCCGATGCTGGGAATCGGATCATATGCTGCCGGGGGCGGGGGAGCCGCACCAGTATAATGATCGAGACGATTGGCTGGAATACCGCTGGCAACTGAGGCCATATTCGTGGCCACATCCGCAGGATTGCTGCCCGTAACTCCGATGGCCGGCGCAGTGGGCAACGGCGGAGTTGCGCAGGTCCCGCCGCTGGATTGATCTTGCCCATTGATCTGGTACGGGTCCGAGTTAGCCCCAACATAGTTAACTTGCGAGGCCATTAAAGTCAGAGCCGAAGGGAACTTGAGCTTCGATATAATTGGCGCGGCCTCATACTGCACAAGCCTCCTGCTTCCGTTGGGCAGGACCGCCAGAGACGTAATCACCATGACCTGCGACCCGTTCGTGTTAGACGCCGGATTGAAACCAAAGTTTCCAGCATCTATATACTGGTTGGCCCCGTCATAATAGACGGGTGTGTTCGCCGGATCCAAAATCCCGTCGCCGTTGACATCCATATTAGCCGACCGCTCCGTCTTCGCCGTGATGCGCACCCACTTGAATAGCGGCCCTGGCAGGGCTCCACCCACAAATGTCGACCTTTGCAACCCTCCGAGCACGAGGGGGGGCACTGGCCCCCACTCCTGCTGGTATTCAGCGTCGAAATAAGGATTGCCCGGCGTTGTCGGGTTCACAGCATCCCCAGCGCCCGCTGGATTCACAATGTAGATCGCCTGACCCGCAAGCAACCCCACTGCAGGGATCAATGGAACGATAGACTGAGGGTGCCCTCCCGCCAGCCGGCCGCGTCCTTCCTCAATCCCGTCATAGGCGGCATAAAACGCCTTGGAATTCGATTTGAAGTTGTTCCCGATGAACGTTTCGTTGCCGGCCATGTACACGAGCGCGAGCGCCAAGCCGCTGATCAGCAGCAAAGCAAACATGGCGATCAGCAGGGCGACGCCCTTTTCTGTGGAGTTTCGGTGAACCTTGATAAGTGTTTTCATGATGTTTTCCCCTATTTAGCCGGCCCTACTTGGCCGGATTGAATCGAATGACTTGCCCGGTCAGGCTGGTGACGCGCGGCCGCCCCGTGGTCTGGTCATTCGATGGCGACTGGACGATCATGTTGATTTCCACTTCCCGTACGCAGGAAGGCGTGAGCGGGGCCGGTGCGGCGCAGGTAACGTCCGGAAAATACGTGAACAGCGGAATGGGATTATTTCCGGGGAACATTCCCGGATACTCGCCTTGAATGGGAGCCATCTGTGCCGGGGGGATATTGTTGATGACGTTGTCCACGTAAGGCTGGAGTGCACCAAGCGTCGCTGCTGCTGGATCCCCCGGCCCTTTGCACACAGCGGCGCGGGACAGCGTCGTACCCGCCAATTGATACCGAATCCATACCACAGGGACGCTGCCTACACCCGGCCCAGCCCCAGGGCACCCTGCGGCTACGGCATTGGGAATTGCGGCTTCAATGATCAGATCAAACGGCCCGGGCGTGACGCACGTCGCTCCTACTGTGCAAGGTGCTCCTGCTGCGCCAGGAACGTATCCCGGACTCCATGCGAACGGCGTCTGTGCCACAAGAGTCGCATTGGCGGCGGTCAATCCGGCTGCGAATCCATTCTGCGGCGGAAAACCGGCCGAATGGATGTCCAGGGACATCTGGTCATATCCAAAGCGGGCTGCTTGGAACGAATCCAGCAATTGCGCTTCGCTGGTGTAGCGCCTCTGGGAATTATCCAATAGCGAAAACATTGCGCCCGTGATGATGACGAAGATTGCCACTGCCACCATCATCTCAATCAGCGAGAATCCGCGCTGTCGTTTCATGTTCGTAGTCACCTTTGCACGAAGCCGTCGAAAATGACCGGTGAAAAAGTCTGGTTTTGAGAGTTATCGCGGCGCCAAGCGCCAACGACAAACCGCTTGGAGACCGGCCCCGCTCCTGCCACCCTGGTAATCACACCCAAGCGGACCTCGATGCCAGGACTGGACGGGTTATTCGGGTCGAATAACACAAAATTGTACCCGGGGACAGCGGCGCCGGCGAAGCTTACGCCCACTTGCCCAGTGGCGTTGGTGATGGCACTTCCTGTCGCGCCCGCTCCCGGGCCGCCAATTTGAATTACAAAATTTTGGCCGTCCAAGTTGATCGTGGCTGTCGTATCGCCAATCTTTTGGGAAAGAATCTGGTCCAGCACCTGCTCGGCCACGACGGTTGACTTGCTGTCGTTGCGATTCAATTGGTTTCGATTGATGGTCACGGGAACGAGCTGCGCTACGGCGACGATCCCGATCAGGAGCACCAGCGTCGCGATCATCACCTCGACCAGCGAGAATCCCGTCGCGCCGCGCTGCGTTTTCCTCTGTGATAGAACCAATAGACGATTCGATTCCATTTCAAGCTCCCTAGAGTTCATTCCACCAATTCGAGCCCGCAGTCGCTGCATAGACTTTGGTCTTGCCAAAGGGCGAAACGGTTACGGCCCGGAATGCGTTCAGACCCACCCCCGCCGGGTAACTGAGAGTAAGGATATAAGAGTTTCCCCCAGGGACTACCCCGCCACGGGGCGTGAATTGGATTCCCGCCCCCGCACCGGTCGCGGGAGCTATCGCTCCCGGAACTGAGGTGCCCGCTCCTGGGGCGGGGGTCCCGCCTGGGTTTAGTTGCAAGTCGCCGGGGAAAAGGTATTGCGGCTCGTTTGGATCGACTGCGCCATTGTTGTTCTCGTCGGACCAGAACGTAAAGCCGCCCGGGACCGCGACATAGAGGCATCTCACGTTGGTATTAAACCGGATGGCGTCAGTGCGGCAAGCCTGAAGAATGCTGGACAAATTCGCTGCCGTGCTGGTCAAACGATATTGGCGGTACTGGGTAATCACAGTGGGGACCGATATCGCCGTCATAATCATTGCAATCGCCAGGACAACGATGAGTTCCACCATGCTGAACCCGGCCATCATTCGTCGTGAATTGAATCTCATGGCTTTTTGGCCTTTTCGTTCGGAAATACCCACACTTAGGGTCGTCAGCAATACTGCACGTCCTCCGCCAGTCCTCTTCTCTGCCATAAGTATCTGATAACAAATAACTTACCCGTTGACCCACGGTCCTACCCAATGTCCTTCTTCTGCGCCTTGGGTAGAAAAGAAACAAAACCACCGCGCTTTGCCTTAGTCCTCTTGTTGCAGTACTTTGAGTTGCCCCCATCCGGAGTCTGAACCCAATTTCAACTAGGGTACGCCGTGATACCCTTTCCTCGGGAGCGGATCCCCGGATTTACCGTGGGTCCCTGGATCTGCTTAGACAGAAACCTCAGCCCTTGGCGAATCAGCGAATAGGGAATGATGTACGACCAATTCATGCAGCGCGCCATTGCCCTGGCGATCGAAAACGCCAAATCCGGAAGCGGCGGGCCGTTTGCCGCTGTGGTTGTCAAAGATGGCCGGATTATCGCCGAGGGAACCAATCGCGTGACCTCAGCGAACGATCCTTCCGCGCATGCCGAAATTGTCGCCATCCGCGAAGCGTGCCGGGCCCTGGGCGACTTCCAGTTGACCGCCTGCGATCTGTACGCGACTTGCGAGCCCTGCCCGATGTGTCTCGGAGCAATCTATTGGGCGCGTCCTGCGCGCGTCTTCTTCGCAGGCACGGCGCAAGATGCCGCGGACGCCGGCTTTGATGATTCCCTTATTTACGAGGAGTTGCGCCGGCCAATCAACGAGAGAAAAATTCCCATGATCCAAATGATGCGCAACGAAGCGCTCGAGGCTTTCGCCGCGTGGAAGCGCAACGCCCATCGAAAGAATTACTGATGCTCTCCAAGCACACATCAATCTTTCGGCCAGGCCCCCAGTGCGCGGCGCAATAGAACAAGCTGGCCGATGTGGTAGGCGTTATGGTCCGCCACCAGCAGCGCTTCGCGAAGAATGGTTTGCCCCTCGCCCCAGGGAATCTTCGCAAGTAAATCTGTCCGCGGGCTCTCCACCAGTTTCACCATAGCGTTCAGGCTGCTGTGAAACCCGCGCACACTTTCTTCCCAAGCCGTTTCCCCGTTAGGCGCTTCCGCATCGGGCCAATAGCCTTGGGGGAATTCCGGGGACACGTGCCGGGCGCTGCGGCTGAATTCCACAATATCCCACTGCGCAATCCGCAGGTGCTCCAGCAATTGCCAGGCAGTGTGCGGGAGGCCGGGCACCCGTGCTCCGCGCAGCTCCCGCGGGAGACCGCCGACCGCCGCGTCGAAGTCCACGTGCGCGCCGCCTCCTTTGAGGAGATAGACGACGTGCCGGCGCAGGCTATGGTCATGGTCCGGAGATTGCTTCACGCCCTTGCGCTTCATCGGACTTTCCCTTACTTCACGGACAGGATCACCTGTTCGGGCGCCGGCGGAATCGGATGGATGGTGCTCGAGGAGAACCCCGCGTTTCGAAACATCTTTTCATATTCCGGGAACGTGTACGCGTCGCCGTGGTCGGTAGCCGCGAGCATGGTCAGGCTGAACTTCGCGGCAACAGGCGGCGTGACGCGATCCTCGTTAGGGACAAATTCGAGCGTCACCGCTCGCGCTCCGGGCTTCAACGCCGCATTCACTTTGCGCAGCAACTTTTCATTCGTGGCCATGTCGAAATGGTGGAGGAAATTCGTCAGCAGAACCACGTCGTAGCCGTTGCCGAACTCAACCTCGAACGCGCTGCCGGGTAGCGCGCGATAGCGTCGCGCAACTCCGGCCGCCTGCGCATTGCTTTTGGCCACGGCGAGCACCGGCGCCCAATCTACAGCGACAATTTCGGCTTGCGGGTTGTGCTGCGCCAGCGTGATTCCGAACATGCCATGCCCCGCCGCGATGTCCAGCACCTTCCAGAGTTTTCCCGCCGCCGCGTCGAGCAGAGCCGCGATTCGCTCCGCGGGCATGCGCATCATCGGCGCCATCGCGTTGGCGAAGGTCACCCACATGGGGTCATCGGGCGCTGTCGTGACATCCCCGTTTTCGGTCGTGCCGCCCTTGCGCACCGCGCCGGTCAAATCCCCGAATCGCTCCTTCATCGAAGCAGAACCGATAAACTGCGACACGGAAGCCATACACACAGGCGAGCGCCGGTCGAGAAAGACGGCCGAAACGGGAGAGAGGCTGTAGTGGCCGCCTCCCTTCGTGAGAAAACCAATGATGGTCAGATAGTCGCAGAGAATCCGCGTCCCGCGCTCGGATGCGCCGCACTGGTGAGCCAGGGCGACCGCAGTCGTCGCGCCCTCGCCGATCGCCGTAAATATGTCGAGTTCGATTGCCGAGCGCAAGGCTTCCGTTTGTTGGAAAGCGGTGAGCGTTTCAAAGATTCGGTCCGGAGATGGCTGGGCGGCTTGTGCGGAACTGGTCATGACGTATTCCTCCTTGTCTCGTGCGGCACATCGGACAGATTTGGATTGTACTCCGACGCCAGCCAATATTCGAAACGCGGACCCGTGGCCCGCGCTCAACGGGAAGGCCTGAAAACTTCTTTCGCGCACTCAACCCCGTGGCGGTCAATCGTCCCGCGGCCATTGACCGGCGCGCGAGCAGGCAGCTATAGTCCACGCAACACAGAGGTGATCCCATTCGGGAGATTGCACATTATCGCGTGATGGAGAAACTCGGCGGCGGGGGGATGGGGGTGGTGTACAAGGCCGAGGACACCAAACTGCACCGCTTCGTGGCGCTCAAGTTCCTCCCGTCCGAAGTCGCGCGCGACCCGCAGACGCTCGCGCGATTCGAGCGCGAAGCGCAGGCCGCTTCCGCGCTGAATCACCCCAACATTTGCACCATTTACGAGATTGGCGAGCACGACGGCGAGCGCTTCATCGCCATGGAATTCCTCGATGGACATACGCTGAAGCATACCATCGAAGGGAAGCCGCTGCCGGTCGAGCCGTTGCTGGAACTGGCCGCGCAAATCGCCGATGCCCTCGACGCGGCGCACGCAGAAGGCATCGTCCACCGGGACATCAAACCGGCCAACATTTTCATAACCACACGCGGCCACGCGAAGATTCTGGACTTCGGATTGGCAAAACTGGCGCCCTCGCGCCGCGTTGCAGAAGGCGTGGGCGTGTCCGCGATGGCCACGGAAACATTCGACGAGCTGCTCACCAGTCCCGGCACCGCTCTAGGGACAGTGGCCTACATGTCGCCGGAGCAGGCCCGGGGAGAAGAACTCGACGCACGCACGGACCTGTTCAGCTTTGGCGCTGTGCTGTACGAGATGGCCACGGGGCGGCAGGCATTCTCCGGCGCTACCACGGCTGTTATCCATGACGCGATCCTGAATCGAGCGGTCGTTCCCGCCGCCAGCATAAATCCTCAGATTCCGCGGGAATTCGAGCGCATCATCGATAAAGCGCTCGAGAAGGACCGCAGGCTGCGCTACCAAACCGCTTCCGATCTGCGCGCCGATTTGAAACGGCTGAAGCGCGACACCGCCTCCGGGAGGGTGCCGCTCCCCAGCGGCTCAGCGGCGATCGCACCGAAGAGCCGCAGAGCGGCCTATGTGGCGATTGTCGCCTCGGCGAGCCTCGCTCTGGCCATCACTGCCGCCGTATATTTCTGGAGAAGCCGGCCACGCGGCTTCAATCTGCAGAACATGAGGATTACGCAGGTCACAACGACCGGTAATGCGGGCGCGGCGGCGCTCTCGCCGGACCGGCGCTACATCGTCTACGTGCTGCGCGACGGCGCCCAAGAGAGCCTGTGGGTGCAGCAATTGGCCACCGGCAGCAACGTGCAGGTACTGGCGCCGGACCAGGTTCGCTTCGTCGCCGTCAGTTTCACGCCGGATGGCAACTACATTATGTTCGTGCGCTCAGACAAGTCCACCACCGATTTCCGTTACCTGTACCAGATGCCGGTGCTGGGGGGAACACCGAGGCAGCTCGTGCGGGACATAGATTCAGCCCCAGCATTTTCTCCGGATGGCCAGGAGTTCGCTTTTGTGCGCGGCATTCTGAATACACAGGGGAATCACGTCTTGATCGCGAAGGCAGACGGCAGCGGTGAACGCGTGCTTGCAGACCGCAAGGGATTCGACGCCGGATCGCCCAGGGTCTCGTGGTCAGAGGACGGCAAGAATCTGGCCTTCGTTTCACCTGAAACCCGCGACACCTTAAGTCGATGGGTGTTGGAGGTAGTCTCAACCAAGTCCGGCGAAGTGCGGGACCTGCACTCTTTCACCACCGGTGCGCGAGCCGCCGCTTGGTTGCCCGATGGTCGTGGCCTTCTGGTGGTGGCCATCGACCCAGAAAGCGGGAGCGGCCAGATTTGGTTTGTCAGCTATCCGAAGGGCGAGCTCAGCCGTTTTACCAACGACCTCACCAACTACGATATGTGCTGTCTGGACATTACGCGCGGCGGAGATTCACTGGTGGCTCTGCAGGATACGACCTTGAGCGATATCTGGGTGGCGAAGGGAGACGGCTCGCAGGCTAAGCAAATCACGTCCGGCGAATCCCTGGGACTCGGACTGGATTGGGTGGGAAACCGCATCACCGCCGTGAATCCTCGATTGCAGTGGATACTCATGAACCCCGATGGAAGCAACCAGAGTCCGCTGACCAATGACCACGATCCACATTTTTGGCTCTCTGCTTGTCCGGACGGGAAGCACGTCGTTTACACCACCTGGCGCGACGGCGCTTTTTCACTTTGGAGCGCTGAGGGCGATGGCTCAAATCCCGCGAAATTGGCGCCCCTGAATTTGGCGGACGCTGCTCTATGCGCGCCGGACTCGAAGTCGGTTGTCTATGGTGCGGACGGCACTCTTTGGCGTGTTCCCATCGGGGGTGGAACCTCGGCAAAACTGGACCTGCCGTTCACCCAGGTTGGCTTTTCACCGGATGGCAAGCTGATGTTTTACACGTCGCAAAAAGTTGAGGGCGGCGCTATGCAATCCAAACTGGTCGTCGCGCCGGCGGCTGGCGGAGCACCGCTGCACACATTCGACTGGCCGTACGGCATGCAGTCAGCGAAGTTCAGTCCAGATGGCAAAGCCATCGCCTTTCTGCTCACGCGTAACCGCGCAACTAACATCTGGGAGCAGCCGCTATCGGGAGGGGCTCCTGTTCAGTTGACTAAGTTCCCCAGCGGGGACATGTTTGCCTTTTCCTGGTCCCGGGATGGCAAGCGACTGGCATTTTCCCGCGGACAGCGCAAGACCGACGTCGTTATGATGAGCAATTTCCGTTAGCGTCCCTTAGCCGGCAAAAAACGAAACCTACGAGAATTACGATCGAACCCACCGGACAAACCTTTGGGTAATTCGCTGCATCCTAAGTTGAATAAGATGAACGCTCCGGAACCGATATCCACGTCGCACCGGCAGGAAGCAGGACATGGATACTGTGCCCAGCTCACCGGAATGAACTTCGTCAGCTAAAAGGAGCACAAATGACCAGGCGAATCCTGTCCATTCTCTTGTTTTCGCTGTTCCTGATGTCCGCCAGCGCGTTTGCCCAGAACGACCTGGCCTTGTCCATCGGCGGAACGTTCACTCCCGACGCCACGGCCACAGGCAATCTCGCCACCAACTGTGCCTTGAACCCGGCCAACTGCTCAACCATTAAAACATCCTCCAAGACTTCCTATGAAGCGACGCTCAGCCTGCGCCTCATCGGCGCCAAGGCGGCCTCCATCTCGCTGGAATTGCCGCTGATGGGCGTCCCTGCCCGCACGGTGAGCTCCAGCACGACCACTCTTCCCGTGCCGCTTGATTTTTCTTCTTTCTTTTTTACTCCTTCCATAAGGTTCCGCGTGCTTTCCACCGTGGGGATTTCGCCTTTTGTAAGCGTGGGCGGGGGTTTCGCCCATTTTGGGGACAGCAAACTGCTCACAAATTTCACCACGAGCACTCTTTCGACGGGAACGAACACCACAGCATTTCAAGTTGGCGGAGGCGTGGACCTCAAGACGCCCATCCCGCATCTGGGATTCCGCGGCGAAGTGCGCGAGTTCCTGACCGGCCACCCGACCTCCGGCGTGAACTTCTCTAGCCGCCAGCAGAATCTTTTTGTCGGGGGCGGAGTCGTTCTGCGCTTCTAGTTCTAACTCGAAATCAGCCCGGCTGCCAGCTCGGCGAGACTTCCACGTACGAACGATTCAGCGCGGCGATAGAAGGGCATCCCAGCAGTCTGAGGGTGCGCTCGACGTCGGCCCGCAGGATCTGAAGCGCGCGCGCCACGCCCGCTTCACCCGCGGCGCCGAGGCCGTAAGCATAGGCGCGCCCGATCAGCACGGCTCGTGCCCCCAGGCAGACGGCCTTGATGATGTCAGCGCCGCGGCGAATGCCCCCATCCATCAGCACCTCGGCTCGGCCGTTCACCGCAGCGACGACTTCCGGCAGCGCTCTCAGTGTGGCAGAGACGCAGTCGAGTTGGCGCCCGCCATGATTGGAGACCACTACGGCAGCCGCGCCTTCATCCACGGCTCGGCGGGCGTCTTCGCCGATCAGCACACCCTTCACGACGATGGGGCCGCGCCAAACTTTGCGGATCCATTGCAAGTCTTCCCACGTGACGTTGGCTTGCGTCAGCGCCGCGCTTACGTCAATGATCGGCATCGGCCCCTGGCCCGGAATGACGATGTTCGGCAGCCTGGGCACGCCGCCGTCCAGAAGAAAACGCGTAAGCCATCGCGGGCGCGCGAGGAACTGCGCCAGAAACGGAATCTTGGCCAGCGGCTTGCGGCCCAGCAGCTCGATCATGCCGTTGCGGAAGTCCCGCTCGCGCATTCCCGCGCGGGCCGTGTCAATGGTCACCACCAGAGCTGAAAAACCCGCCACCCGGGCGCGCTCAATGGCTCCTTCCGCTGTCTCGCGGCCGCCCACCAAGTAGAGCTGATACCACACCGGCCCGGAGGAGGCCGCCTTGACGTCCTCCAGCCGATGGCCGGAGATGGTGGAGAGAATGTAAGCCGTCCCCGCCGCCCCGGCGGCGCGGCTCGCGGCGACTTCGCCCCCGGGATGCATCATGCGGCTGTAGCCCACCGGAGCCAGCAGCGCCGGAAAAGAAAGTTCCAGGCCCAGCACACGCACCCTCTGATCGCATTCGGGAATGGCCACGGCATTGCGCGGCCGGAAAGTCACTCCCTGGAAGGCCCGCTGGTTTTCGCGCAAGGTGAACTCGGCTTCGGCGCCGCCATCCAGATAGTCGAACACCACTTTCGGCAAGCGCCGCCGGGCCAGGGTGCGCAGGTCGTCTATGTTGACCACGCGGGGAGATGCCAGTGCGCGCGGCGGCTTCATCGTGTGCGCATTCCCACCTTTTTCCGCACGACCATAGGCCAGCCGCTTTCGCGTGTCAAGGTCACGTGGTCCCGAGTGGTGTTCTAATTCTGTGTTGGGGGAAGACTCTAAGCCATGAAGCTGGCTTCAAGGTAAACGTCGGCCTTTCAACTAACTGAGGCGAGATGGATGGTTCCCGCGACTGCCTTCTGGCGCTAGCGGCGGCAGAGATCGGTCCGCGTCCTTCACCCTTGCGTTTAGCTTACTCTGGACCGACAAAATTGACGACAAACGGGCCGACTCCGTGCACCTGCATAATCGTGTCGCCCTTGCATTGCGCGAAGTGCCTCATTTGCGCCTCCGCCACGAAAAACCCGCCCAAGGGCACGTCTTTCAGGGCCGCATCGTCCCATTTCGTTCCCATCCCCACAGCAACCGCGCCCTTTATCACCGTGACGTTCTCCCTTGTCGGATGCCAATGCGGCGCGACCTTCGCTCCGTCGGTACAAGACAGCCGCAGAGTATAGGTGGCTCCTGCCTTCATCGGATCGCCCTGGAGGACAGCGACGCGCAATGTGCCGCCGATTTCAACCGAGGGCGTGCCGACCAGGACTCCTGCGGGAATGTCGCCCCACTTTTCCGAACCAGACTCCACAATCATCGGGCTTGCGGCCCGCGCAGGACTCTTTTTAGCAGGTTCTTTTGTCTGCGCGCCCGCGATCAGGGCCAGCAATGCGCAGGAAATCAACAAACCCATTCGGCGTATGGACATCTTGCTCCTCCTTGGATTGGTTTGGGCTTAATCCGGAATTTCCGTTTTGAGCCGCGCCTTCGGGCCGAAAGCTTAGCCCTCCTGCCCCGTCGCGTCAAGCGCAGGTCGTCCTGGGTGCTGTCCTAATTTGAATTCTTAGATTGGAAAGTGAATAACCTAGCCTGCAAATCCCCCTATCTATCGCAATGAACAGGTACTAGAGGTAGTATGTGGCTCTACTCGGAGGCACCTGACGATGGACAATACCTTGTCAGAAATAAAGTTTGATCGCAAGTGCTTGGGTGAGCTTCTGCAAAAGGGAAATCTACGGGTGCCGCCGAACCAAAGAGACTATTCGTGGAAACCCGGAAACGTAGACGATCTATGCAAAGATATTCGCCTAGCTATGAACAATCCCCAACGAGATTACTTTCTTGGGACAATTGTGGTTATTCCTGAAAAGAAGAATCTAATGGTCGTTGATGGCCAACAAAGGCTCGCCACGAGCATGATAATTCTGGCTGCGATCAGGGACTACTACATAGACGTGAAGGACGAGCAAGGAGCTACGGATTTCACCCGCAAATGGCTCTATGAAACTCATCCTCTTACGAAAAGTTGTGACGTTCATCTAGTTCTTAATGAAATGGACTCCATCTACTTTTTTGAGCGTGTACTCCTTCCCAAAAAATCCGATGAACGAAAGAGCAGAGAACAGTCTGAGATTACGAAGCCATCGCACAAGCTGATTGATAAAGGTGCGAAGCACGCCGCTTCTCATTTAAGAGACTTCCTGAAAGGGATTCCGAAAACCTCGCACCTTGAAGCCCTAGAACAGTGGGTGGAGTTCTTGGAGAATCATGCGGCAGTCATCCTTGTGACGGCTCCAACAGAAGGCTCCGCATACATGATCTTTGAAACGATGAATGATCGGGGGCTGGAACTTTCTGCGGTTGATCTAATCAAAAACTACATGCTTGGAAAAGCAGGAGACGATCACTTTGCCGTCGTAAAGAAGAACTGGACGCTAATGATCGGAAATCTTGAATCTATGAACGAAGAAGAGAGAATCAAGAACTTCGTCAGGCACTATTGGATTTCCAAGAAAGGCGTTGTCCGGACCCAAGAGCTTTTCACCTCAATAAAAAATGACAGCCAATCTCCGGCTCAAGTGCTTGGTTTTTCCGAGCAGTTGCAAAAGGTATCCACGCAATACGCATCTCTTGTTAACCCCTCTAGCCCTGCCTGGAACCAATACCCGGCTTCAGCACGGAATGCATTGGAAGCACTAAAGACTCTTGGCATATCTCAAACTAGACCGTTATTGCTGGCAGCCATCGAGAATCTTCCCGCAGTAGAAGCTGGGAAACTTCTTACTGCCCTTGAGGGCTGGGCCGTCAGACTCATTGCAGCCGGAAGTATTGGCACAGGGGCACTAGAGCAAGTTTTCGGGAACCTAGCAAAAGATATAAGCGATGGCAAACTCAAATCGGCGAAAGAAGTAGAGGCACAAATCAAGGGAGACATCCCGGAAGACGATCAATTCAAGGTTGATTTCGCCGCTATGAAAATAGGAAACCATGCGATCGCTCGATATTTCCTCCGTTCTCTGGAAACCGACGGTAGGCCATACTTGGAGCCAAGTAAGAACGAAAAAATAACGCTGGAACATGTTATGCCAGAGAATCATTCCGAAGACTGGAAGCACATCTCAGAGGATACCCACGCTGAATATGTCCATCGTTTGGGGAATCTGGCTCTGCTTCTTTCAATTGATAACTCGACATTCAAAGATAAAGGCTTTTCTGTGAAGAAGCCCATTCTTGCTGACGTTAAGCTAGGGCTGACCAACATGATAGGCACGTGCAAAGACTGGAATGACGAGGAGATCAAGAAAAGACAAGAGTTTATGGCAGAAGAAGCTGCTAAGGTGTGGCCAAGGGAGAGTAATAAGTAATGACGCACGCTTTTTGTCTAGCCCAACGCGCTGCTACACCCTTCCTTGCAGATTCGCTGCGTTGTTCTGGTCTCATTGCTGCTGGCGGGTGGCACACCTCTTTCGCCCCGAGCAGGGGTTTGTCGGGTGCTGCATCTTCTCGCACTTTTTTGCGAAAAGGTGGGAGTTCCCTTCGCCTTCTAAGGACAAGTGGCGCACCCATCAACCGCTGCCCGCTTTCGATGCCGAGGCGCGTTTTGCTACGGAATCCTGAATGCGCCCGAAAATCGCCAATAACTCTTTCAGGGCCTGCTCGGTCTTCGTCACGACGCCCGTGATAATCATCACGCGCTCGAATTCAGGGGTCGCCTGACTTGCCGGAAGCAAGTCCACATGGTACAGCAACGTGGTCATGAGATTAGATAGGTGGCGCGTTAAATCTTCGAGCGCGGACAGTTCTTGACGCGAAACCGTTATGGGAGCGTCGGAAGGGGACATGGGCGCTCTAGTACCCGGCTAAGGCCAGGAGACATTAACCGAAAGCTTAGGCTATTGCAACAGTAGATTGCTGCAGAAATACCTTGACTCGGCACTACCGCAACATGTATATGCAGGGCGCTGGGCACTCCGGTTAGTGCCCCCCACCTGCTTCATTGAGAGAGAAGCAAAGGTTTTACACCACGTGCCGGAGTGCCCGCGAATTAGGCCTTGACAACCGCTAGTCATCTGTGCTATACGTACTTCTGTCGTTATCGCCAGGAGCCCGCTAGGTAGCTTCACTCCCTAACCCGCCCCGCCTACTGAGAGGCCGCGATAGATCGCTAAGAGAATCAGAAAAGCTCGAGAAAGCCGAAAATGCCGCCTAAACTCTTTCGTTTCACACAGTTTCGCAAAAATGCGTCCGCAACTCCTTTAGTTTCACACACTTTCAAAACAAAGGACTTAAAACCCTTTCGTTTCACACACTTCCAAAAAAACGGTAGGGGGTGGGTTCCTCTTTCCAACCTCCGTTCTTCCCTAAGTCCTTTAGATTCTGCACTTACGTCAAAACGCGCACCTAAGTCCTTTACATGCAACACTTACGAAAAACATACCGAGGGGGGAGGGGGGCCCTCCTCGGGTCAGAACACGAGCCACGAGTCACCAATCACGAGTTACCAGTCGCCGCCTCCATGCGGTACAATCTCCCGCGCCACACCGGCGCAAAGGAGAACCACCGATGACCTTTTCAACGCGCAATATCGTTTGGCAGGCGTTTCGATTGGCTGTGCTTCCCGCAGCGCTGTTCTGCTTCGCTGCCGGTCTGGGCGCGCAGGAAAAGGACAATCCTCCCAAGAAGCCCGAATCGAAGGTCGCCACGGTTGAAGTCACGCCCGCGGAAGCCGTTGCCGAAGTCGGCGACACCGTGCAATTCACCGCCGTCGGCAAGGACGCCTCGGGCAATGCCCAGCCGGACAAACCCACAGTGTGGCTTGCCGCGCCGTTCGATACCGGCGGGGCGGATATGTCCGGCAAGGTCCGAGTGTTCGGCGCGGGCGAAGTCACTGTCGGCGCGGTGATTGGCGGGAAGGTGGGCTACGCGAAGATCCACATCAAGCGCCCGCACGTTGCGCGGATTGAGGTTGCGCCGTTGTCCGCGCCGGTTGTTGCCGGAGGGACTGCGCAGGCTGTGGCCACGCCGCGCAACGCCAATGGCGAGCCGCGCAGCGATATCGCCATCACCTGGACCTCGGAGAACGCCGCGGTGGCCCGCATGGATGCAGCCGGCCTTGTGACGGGAGTAAGTCCCGGCCGAGCGAAGATTCGCGCCGCGGGCGATGGCGTTTCGGGCGAGGCTTCCGTCACGGTGGTGAGGAATCCCGCCGAACACATTTCCGTTTCCCCGGCGACCGCGCAGGCGCGCACCGGCGACGTCGTGCACTTCGCCATTCGCGCGCGAGACGCACGCGGCGCGAACATCGCGGCTCCCGCGGCGCATTGGGCCGTAACCGGCGCGGGGGCCCAGGTCTGGCAGGACGGCGCGTTTGTTGCCGAGCGTCCGGGAACGTACGCCGTGTCCGCGACTGTCGGCGACCGCACCGCGGTCGCCAGCGTGGTCGTCGCGCCGCGCAACGTCGCGCGCGAGGTGGAAGTTGTCGCGCATGCCATGCCCAAGGACGAACAGTTCGCCGAAGAATGGATCTGGGGAAACTACGCTTATCTCTCGACCATTGACGACAAAGTTTTTGTGTATGACATCTCGGACCCGTCGAAGCCAAATCTTACCGACACGGTGAAGGTGGATGCCCGTCTGGTGAACGACGTCAGCGTCACCGCCGACGGCAAAACCGGAGTTATCACCCGCGAGGGCGCCTCAAACCGCAAGAACGGAATTGTGTTTCTAGACACCTCCGACCCGCTCCATCCCAAGCAGATTTCCGAATACACCGCGACGGTCACCGGCGGCGTGCACAGCGCGTTTGTCAATTCACACTACGTCTATCTGACCGACGATGCCACCGGCTCGCTCCGCGTGATTGATTTCGCCGACGTAAAAAACCCCAAGGAAGTGGCCCGCTGGCAGACCGAAAGCCCTCTGGCTATGCAGGTCGAAGGCCCCATGGGACCGATGACCATTGGCCGCTTTCTTCACGACGATCAGGTGCTCGAGGGCCTCGCCTACCTCGCGTACTGGCGTGATGGGTTGGTCATTCTCGATGTCGGCCGGGGCATCAAGGGTGGAAGCCCGGAGAAACCGCAACTGGTCAGCCAGCTCCGCTTCAATTACGACGAGCTCTATGGCCCGGGTTGGCTCGCAGGCGCGCATGCCGTGTACCGCTATAAAAATTATGTGCTCATAGGCGACGAAGTTTTTCCGGGACAGTTCGATATCACTTCGAAGTCGCGCATTCCGGTGCGCGGCATCGTGCACGTCGTGGACGTCTCCGATATTGCGCATCCGCGCGAAGTGGCCACCTACAGCGTGCCGGAATCCGGCGCGCACAACATCTGGGTCTTCGACGACATTCTTTACATGGGCTACTACAACGGCGGCGGGCGTGTCCTGGATGTTTCCGGCGAGTTGCGCGGCGAGCTTTACAACCAGGGCCGGGAAATCGCCAAACTCTGGACCGGCGATCCCGCCGGCTACAGGTCCAACCTTCCGTTTGCCTGGGGCGCCTATCCGTACAAGGGGCTCATCTACGTCAACGATGTCCACTCCGGGTTGTGGATCGCCAAGCTCGGCAAATTGAAGCAGCCGACCTTGACCACGGAGATGCCCCACTGAAAAAATTGCGATGCGATTATGGGCTCTTCGATGGCTCGATTTTCCAGAAATCGATTCCGGCGGCCTGTTCCGGCAAATCCAATGTGGCAACCGTCTTGAGCGCGATGAGGTCGATCACTTCCAACGTTCCCGGCTCGGAGCCGATCCCCTCGACGGTGACGAAGGCATAAAGGTTGTCGGGCGAAACGGCCACTCCGTGCACGACCTTCCGTTTGGTGGGAAGCCGCGCGAGTTCCTTTGCCGTCTTTACATCGAAGATGGAAACCGAAGGCCCGCGCTTATTCGTGGCGATGAGCAGTTTGCCGTCTCGCGTCACGCCCAGGTTATAAACGCCCGGGCCCGCGGGAATTCGACGGACAAGTTTCCACGATTCGGCGTCCACCTCGACAATCTCGCTGGATTTGTTGCACGCCACGAAGACGCGCGCGCCATCAGCCGAGGGTTGCGCCCACGTCGGCTGGCAGGAGTTATCACCCGCCTTGGGCAGCTCGCTGCCGTGGTCCATCGCGTGACTTGCATGCTGTGCGGAATCGCTGCGCGGAAGCCCTTCAAACGCCTGCTCTTTCCCCGGCGTGACGCGGAAACTCCGCGCCACCTTCATCCGCCGCGGGTCAATCTCCACCAGAAGGTCGTCCATCATGCAGGCCGAATAATGCGCCGTTCCGTCGGCATTGATCCTCGAGCCATGAGGCATCGTGCAGGTGGGGATGCGCGCGACCTCCATCATCAAGTGCGTGTCCACCACGGACACGGAACTCGGCACCATGTCGCCGTGCAGGTTGAAGTTCACCACATAAAGGAAGTTGCCGTCGGGCGTGACGTCTTCGGTGGCGGGAAACATTCCCAGATCCACATGGCCGAGGACGGCGTCGTCGCCGGCCCGGTATTTCCAGGCCGAGCCGTTCGGCCGGCCGTGGCCGATGGACACGTAATAAAACTCGCGGTCCGGCGAAAACACGATTCCGTGGGGCCCGTTGATGTCCACCGGCATCAGACGCGTGCTGACATCCCGCTCCACTCGCGCGCCTTGCGGGCCGAAGCGCACGGTGACGACCCGGTCAGCCGATTCACAGTCCACCTTTACCAGATAATCGTATTGCCCCGGCTGCGGCGTTTGCCCGGCCCCTTGCAGTGTACTCAGCGCCGCCAGCGTCAGTATCGCGAAAAGAAAACGCGGCCCGCCGCTCCGGATAATTTCGGAGCGATGAGCCGCGGAATCTGGTTGGAAGCGAAACATCTGTACAGCCGGTGTGCGGCGGGCTACCCCTCAGCCTGCCCTCAGTCTTCCGAGAGCGGACAACTGTTTAGTTTTCGCCGCCGGCCCGCGCGCGCGACTAAGCCGTCGAGCCCAGGGCTCGGCGCTGCTGGAAACACTCGCGGCAATACACCGGGCGACCCTGCGTCGGCTTGAAGGGAACCGTCGTTTCCTTCCCGCACTGTGAGCAGGTGGTTTTGGTTTCGGCGCGCGCGTAGCCGCCGGAGCCTGCGCCTTCCGCCCGCCGGGACTTGCAGGCCTTGCATCGCTTGGGCTCGTTCTTGAAGCCCTTGTCGGCGAAGAACATTTGTTCGCCGGCGGTGAAGACGAACTCGGCGCCGCATTCAGCGCACTTCAGTACCTTATCGTGGTATTCCATTCGCTGCTCCCTTGCACCGGGCCGGAGACGCGGGAGGCAGTCTTCTCGGACAAATCGGTATTTCTTGGGATGGCCGGGTTACCCGGGGTGCCGGGGGCGGGTCCCACTTGCCGACTGGCTCGAAGCTGCTGGGAAAAACCCAAGGGTCTCTGCCTGATTCGGGCCTCGCTGCGGCCGCACTTGCGTACCAGCGGCGGCTAGTGCCGTTCCAACTATTTTGAGCCGAATACCGGCATGGAGTCCTAGATCCGAAGATGGACGCCAGCCGTTTCTGGAAGACTTGCTCCAATGAGTTGGAACGGCACTAGTCCAGTTCGCGCCGCTGCTTTTTGCGCAAGCGCTTCCGCGATAGCGCTTCTTTCGCCCGGCGTTTTTCTCCGGGCTTCATGTAATAGCTGTGCCTTTTAATCTCCTTGATGATGTCTTCCTGCTGCACCTTGCGCTTGAAACGGCGCAGCGCGTTCTCCAAGGACTCGCCTTCCTGAATCGTTACTTCAGCCAAGCAAACCTCACCCCCGTTTCCCGTATGGAGCCATGTTTCGTTCGTTGACCAGCTGAATAGAGATAGCTTAACACTCTATTGATTGCTTCTTCTAGCGAAGCTGCCGGGGGATGTCAAGGGTTCTTTGCGGAAGCCGCCGCGAGAGGCGTTGGGGGGTATCATTCAACTTAGATAAAGAAACTGTAATTCGGAAACAATGGAATCGGTCGCGCCAGTCCCGCCCACCCTCCGCCTTCGCGGCAGGTGCTGCACCAAGCGATGAGGGTTGCTGGTAGAATAGCCGCGCCGGATGGTTGCACCGGCGCCGAATTGCTGCGAGGCCTCCGTTGTCCCTGATGCGCGACGCCATCGGTGTCCTGCTCGCCGGCGGGCAGGGCGAGCGGCTTTGGCCGCTCACGCGGGACCGCGCCAAGCCCGCCGTGCCTTTCGGCGGCGTTTACCGCATCATTGACATCACCCTCTCGAACTGCATCAACAGCGATCTCCGCCGCGTCTTCGTGCTGACGCAATATAAGGCGCTCAGCCTCAACCGCCATGTCCGCGAGGGATGGTCCGCCCTGATGGGGCTGGGCGATTACATCGAACTGCTGACGCCGCAGATGCGCGTCTCCGCCAATTGGTATTTGGGCACCGCCGACGCCGTTTATCAGAACATCTATTCGATCGGCAGCGTGCGCTCGAGCTACGTTTTCGTTCTCTCCGGCGACCACATCTACAAGATGAATTATCAGAAGATGCTGCAGCAGCACGCGGATTCCGGCGCCGAGGTGACCGTGGCCACCCTTGAAATGCCGCCGGAAGAAGCCGCGGGACATTTCGGCATCATCGAGACCGACGAGCACTGGCGCATCGTCGCCTTTGAAGAAAAGCCCGCGGAACCCCGGAGGTCGCGCACCAACCCGGCGAAGGTCAACGCCTCGATGGGCGTGTACGT
>WNGL01000736.1_pt1 | contig 40722 bp, 40 predicted proteins | sample 5400591 | NCBI WGS metagenome assembly WNGL01 (sample SAMN13153377, study PRJNA577476) | soil metagenome | isolation source: 80 cm soil or saprolite under Garry oak tree replicate 1 | place: USA:California | collected 2016-06-15
GGGCGGCCGGCCGGAGCTGCGGCGGTGGCTGACCGCCTGGGCGGCCGGGCAGGCAGCCCACCGCGGCGGGCTCGCCGCCTACCGCGACGGCGCGGGGGTGCTGCTGGTACCCGGAGCGGATCCCGGTGCGCTGGCCCGGCAGCTCGCGCGCGAGGCCGGCGCGGCGGCGGGGGTACCGGTCACCGTAGGCGCTGCCGGACCCGTCCGCGGCCCGGACGAGGTCGCCCCGGCGTACCGGGAAGCGCAGCGGTGCGCCGCGGCGCTGCTCGCGCTCGACCGCACCGGTACCGGTGCCAGCCGCGCCGACCTCGGGTTCGTCGGACTGCTGATGGGGTCCGGGGAGCGCGACATCGAGGGGTACGTGCACTCCGCGCTCGGCCCGGTGCTGGACTACGACACCCGGCACGGCACCACGCTGCGACACACGCTGGAGGCGTACTTCGACGCCGGCGGCAGCCCGGCCCGCGCGGCCGACGTGCTGCACGTGCACGTCAACACGGTCAGCCAGCGGCTGGCCCGGCTGGCCAGCCTGCTCGGCCCGGAGTGGCAGCGCCCCGAGCGGGCTCTGGAGCTTCAGCTCGCCCTGCGCCTGTACCGGTTGAAGTAGGCCGTCCCCACACGCCCCGCCCGCCAACTGTGGTGCGCGGCCACGTGTCGGGCGCGCACAGCCGTTCCTAACCTGGCCGCAACAGTGTGCCGAGCCGCTGTAGGGAGATGGGTCGCATGCGGCGCAAGGGTTTCGTCGTCGGGCTGATCGCACTGACCGCTGTCCTCGCCGCCGGTTGCGGCAGCCCCAAGCAGGCCGCGGGCGGCGGCAACACCGCGCCGGTCCGGGTCGGCCTGGTGTACTCGAAGTCCGGCCCGCTCGCCTCGTACGGCAAGGAGTACCTGGAGGGGTTCAAGGCCGGCCTCGACTACGCCACCAAGGGTACGAACAAGGTCGGCTCCCGGCCGGTCGAGTACGTCGAGGTCGACGATGCCGGCGACGCCGCGAAGGCGGTGGCCGGTGCCAAGGACCTGATCGGCAAGGGGTACAAGGTGATCGCCGGCTCCACGGCGTCCGGCGTCGCCGTGCAGCTCGCACCGCTCGCCGAGCAGAACAAGGTGCTGTTCGTGTCCGGGCCGGCGGCCAGCGACGCGATCACCGGCGCCGGCCGGTACACCTTCCGGTCGGGCCGGCAGACCTGGCAGGACATCCGGACCGCGGCAGCGCAGATCGGCAACGTCACCGGCAGGAAGGTGACCGTGCTCGCTCAGGACAGCGCGTTCGGGCAGGCCAACCTCGCGGCGGTCAAGGCGGTCATCGGCGGGGCCGGGGCGAGCGTGGAGGCGCTGCTGGTACCGGTCAGCGCCACCGACGTCACCCCGTTCGCGACCAAGGCGCACGAGGCCCGGCCGAACCTGCTGTTCGTCGCATGGGCCGGTACCACGGCACAGGCGATGTGGACGGCGCTGGGCCAGCAGGGCGTGTTCGACGTGACCACGGTGGTGACCGGGCTGGACATCGCCCCCACCTGGAGCGCCTACGGCCCGGTGGCCGGGAAGATCAGCTTCCTCGCGCACTACTTCGCCGGCGCCGGCCGCACCCGACGTGGAGAAGGCGATGACCGGCCGGGTCACCCGGGCCGGCGGGACGGTTGACCTGTTCACCGTCGACGGGTTCACCGCCGCGCAGATGGTGACGCACGCCGCCGAATCGGGCGGCGACGACCCCGACGCGATGGTCAAGGCCCTGGAGGGCTGGCACTTCGACGGGGTCAAGGGCGCGCTCGCCATCCGCGCCGAGGACCACGCGCTGCTGCAGCCGATGTTCCAGGCCCGGCTGATCGGTGGGTCCAGCCCCAAGGCGGAGCTGATCAAGACCCTCGCCGCCGACGCCGTGGCGCCGCCGGTCGCCCCGAAGAAATGACCGGTACCGTCCTCGCCGTGCGCGACCTCGCCTGGCGCGCCGGCGGCGTGTCGATCGTCGCCGGCGTGACCTTCGAGGTGACCGACGGTGAGTTCCTGGCACTGATCGGGCCCAACGGGGCCGGCAAGACCTCGCTGTTCAACCTGATCTCCGGGCTGGTACCGGCGAGCGCCGGGCGGATCATGCTCGACGGCGCCGACGTGACCCGGGAGCCGGCGCACCGCAGGGCCCGGCGCGGCCTCGGCCGCACGTTCCAGACCTCCAGCGTCTTCGGAGAGCTGACCGTGGCGGAGAACGTGCGGCTGGCCGCGGCCGCGCACCTGGGCTCGTGCCTGCGGCTGTACCGGCGCGCCGACGCCTCCCACGCCGCACGGGCGGCGGCTGGCGAGGCGCTGGACGAGGTCGGCCTCACCCCCCGGGCCGACACGCCGGCCGGCTTCCTCTCCCACGGCGACAAGCGCAAGCTGGAGGTGGCGATCCTGCTCGCCACCGACCCGCGGGTGATCCTGCTCGACGAGCCGATGGCCGGGCTGGGCGCCGCCGACGTACCGGCGCTGGCCGAGGTGATCCGCGGTCTGCGCCGGACCGTCCTGATGGTGGAGCACCACATGGGCGTCCTGCTCGACCTCGCCGACCGGGTGGCGGTCATGCACCACGGTGCCCTGCTGGCCATCGACACACCGGAGCGGGTGATGGCCGACCCCACGGTGCAGGACGCCTACCTCGGCGAGCCGCTGTGAAAGAGCTGCTGGTCGTCGAGGACCTCGATGTGCGGATCGGCGGTTCGCACCTCCTGCAGGGCGTGAGCTTCGCGGTACCGGCATCCGGCGTCACCGCGCTGCTCGGCCGCAACGGCGCCGGTAAGACCACCACGCTGCGCGCCGTTCTCGGGCTCGTACCGCGCACCGGCTCGGTCCGGTTCGCCGGTACCGAACTGACCGGGCTGCGCACGCACCGGATCGTGCGGCAGCGGATCGGGTACGCACCCGAGGACCGGGGCGTGTTCGCGGGGCTGACGGTCGCTGCGAACCTGCGCCTGGCCGAGCGGGACCGCCGCCCGCTCTACGACCTCGTGTACGAGCTGTTCCCCGAGCTGCGTACCCGCGCCGCCCAGCGGGCCGGCACGCTGTCCGGCGGGCAGCAGCAGATGCTCGCGCTGGCCCGCGCGCTGCTCAACGACAACCGGATGCTCCTGGTCGACGAGCCGACCAAGGGTCTCGCGCCGCGGGTCGTCACGGAGGTGGCGGCCGTGCTGCAACGGGCCGCGGCCACGGTACCGACCCTGCTCGTCGAGCAGAACCTCGCCGTGGTACGGCGGCTCACCGACCGGGTCGTCGTGCTCGACCAGGGCCGGGTGGTGCACACCGGTTCGCTGCCGTCCTCGCCGGACCGGCTGCGCACGCTTCTCGGGGTGGGCGCATGAGCACCCTCGTGCTGTTGACGCTGACCGGGCTCGGGCTCGGCGCGCTGTACTTCCTCGTCGCCTCCGGGCTGTCGCTCATCTTCGGCCTGGCCGACGTGCTGAACTTCGCGCACGGGCTGTTCCTCGCCGTCGGCGCGTACGGCACGTGGTGGACCGGGCGGCACCTGCCCTACCCGGCCGCGGTCGGGTGTGGCGTCGCCGCCGGTGCGGTGCTCGCGGTCCTCGTCGAGCTGACCATGATCCGGCCGCTGTACGGCCGGCCGATGCGCCAGGTCCTGGTCACCGTCGGCCTGGCCGCCGCCGGGATCGCGCTCCTTTCGGCGGTGTGGGGCACCGACCCGGTACCGGTCGCCAAGCCCCGCTGGGCAGCGGGTACCACGCACCTGCTCGGCGCGACCGTGCCGAACGACCGCTTCCTGCTCATCGGTGCGGCGCTCGCGGTACTCGCCGCGCTGCTGCTGTTCCTGCGCCGCAGCCGGTACGGTCTGGTGGTGCGCGCCGGAGTCGAGGACCGGTCGATGGTGACCGCGCTGGGCATCGACGTCCGGATCGCGTTCACGCTGGTCTTCGCGATCGGCGGCGCGGCCGCGGCCCTGGCCGGCGGGCTCGCCGCGACCTACTTCGGCAGCATCACCCCGGGCCTGGGCGGCACCATGCTGCTGTTCGCGTTCATCGTCGTGGTGATCGGCGGGATGGGCTCGGTCATCGGGTCGGCGCTCGCCGCAGTCCTGGTCGGCCTGGTCCAGCAGTTCGCCAACTACTACGCGGCCGCCGGGGTCGGCGAGGCGTCGGCCGTACTGCTGCTCGCGGTCGTACTGCTGGTCCGGCCCGGCGGCCTGGCGGGGCGGCCGGCATGAGGCGATCGCTGGTCGTCGTCTGGCTGGCGCTGCTGGCCGCCCTGCCGTTCACCACGCTGGTCCTGCCCGGCCTGCTGCCCGGGCCGGTCAACAGCCCGGGCTCCCTGCAACTGCTCGCCCTGTGCCTGGTCTTCGCGGGCTTCGCGGTCACCTACGACCTGCTGTTCGGGCACACCGGGCTGCTGTCGTTCGGCCACGCGCTCTATGTGGCGGCGGGCAGCTACACGGTCAACATCGCGGTGACCCGGCTGCACCTGGGATGGCCGGTGGCGCTCGCCTGCGCCGCCGCGGTCGGGCTGGTGCTGCCGCTCGCGCTGGGCGCGGTAGCCCTGCGGGTACGGGGGATCGCGTTCGCGATGGTGACGCTGGCCTTCGCCCAGGTCGGTTCGATCCTCGTGCTGAGCGCCCGGATCACCGGCGGCGAGGAAGGACTGTCCCTTGTGGACATTCCCGCGCCGTTCGCCGGCGTGGCCAACACCGCCAACCTGTACTGGCTCGCGCTGGCATACCTGGTGGTCGTCGTCGGCGTGGTGCACTGGTCGATCCGGTCCGAACCCGGCCGGGTCTGGCGGGCACTGGGCGACAACGAGCTGCGGGTGACCGTGCTCGGGCTGTCGCCGTACCGGTTCCGGCTGCTGTCCTACGTGCTGTCCGCGTTCCTCGCGACCGCCGGCGGGGTCGTCCACCTGCTCCTGCTCGGCGGGTCGACGCCGCAGATCACCACGTCGGCGTTCAGCGTCGGGCTGCTGGTGATGACCGTACTGGGCGGGGCGGGCAGCCGCTGGGGTGCGCTGCTCGGCGGGATCCTGTACACCTATCTGGACCAGCGCCTCGCCGGGCTGGCCGGGTCGACCGCCGTCGCCGGCCTGCCCGCCGCGCTGCGGCTGCCGCTGTCCCAGCCGCAGTTTCTGCTCGGCGCGCTGTTCGTGCTGGTGGTCTTCTTCCTGCCCGGCGGGCTGGCCGGGCTGGGCCGACACCTACCCGGCTTCGCCGGGCTGAGCCGACGGTGGAGGAGAGCATGACGGAATCCATGCGAGTTGGTGACCATCTCGTGCACATCTGGCGGGCCGCCGAACCCGATGCGCCGGTCGCGATCGCGGCGCACGGCATCACCGCCAACGGGCTGTCCTGGGGCCGGGTGGCCGAGCTGCTCGACCGGCGGGCGACGCTGCTCGCGCCGGACCTGCGCGGCCGGGCCGGCAGCCGCGACGCGCCGGGGCCGTACGGCATCGCCCGGCACGCCGACGACCTGGCCGCGATCCTCGACGACCTCGGCGTCCCGGAGGCCGTGCTGGTCGGCCACTCGATGGGCGCCTACATCGCCGCCGTCGCCGCGGTACGGCATCCGTGGCGGGCCACCGCCGTGGTACTGGTGGACGGCGGGCTGTCCCACCCGCCGCCGCCCGGTACCGACCTGGACGACGCGCTCGCCGCCCTCCTCGGTCCGGCGCTGGCCCGGCTGGACATGACGTTCCCGGACCGGGATGCGTACCGGAACTTCTGGCAGGCGCACCCCGCGCTCGCCGACTGGACCCCCGTCGCCGACGCCTACGTCCAGCACGACCTGATCGGCACCGGCCCGTACCGCTCCTCGTGCGTACCCGACGCCGTGCGCACCGACGGCCGCCAGTTCCTCGGCGACCCCGAGGTGCTCGCCGCGATCCACACGCTGCCGGTGCCCGGGATCCTGCTGTACGCCGAACGCGGGCTGATGAACGACGTGCCCGGCGTGTACGGCGAGTCCAGCCTCGCCGGCCTCTCGGTACCGGTCCGGCTCGTCCCCGACACCAACCACTACTCGATCCTGCTCGCCGACAAGGGCGCTCAGGCGGTCGCCGACCAGATCGTGCGGTTCGCCGGCCGCACCAGGTAGGCGCCGGCAACACATCGAGCCGCCTCGAAGTCATGTGCGCGGCCATACCGCCGTACCGCGGGGCGGACTTACGCTGCGGCCGTGTCACGACGACGTTTCGCGATCCTCATCACTGCGCTGATCCTGGTGGCGGCCGGCGGGTCAGCGGCACCGGCGCAGGCCGCAGCCGCTGCCGGGCCGGTCGAGGAGACCGGGTTCGGGTCCAACCCGGGTGGACTGCAGATGTTCCGGTACGTGCCGGCCGGCCTGGGTACCGGCGCGCCGCTCGTCGTCGCCCTGCACGGCTGCACCCAGAACGCGACCCAGTACGGCACCGAGAGCGGCTGGCTCCAACTCGCCGACCGGTGGCACTTCGCACTGCTGCTGCCGCAGAAGCCGTACTTCGGCTGCTTCACCTGGTTCGACCCGTCCAGCACCACGCGCGGGCGCGGCGAGTCGCTGTCGGTCAAGCAGATGGTCGACCGGATGCTCGCCGAGTTCGGCAGCGACGCCGGGCGGGTGTACGTCACCGGCCTCTCGGCGGGCGGGGCGATGACCGCCGTCCTGCTCGCCACCTACCCCGAGGTGTTCGCCGGTGGCGGGATCGTGGCCGGGCTGCCTTACCGGTGCGCCGACACGCAGCTGCAGGCATTCAACTGCATGAATCCCGGGGTGGACCGCTCCCCGCCGGCGTGGGGCGACCTGGTCCGGGCCGCCTCGCCGTACCACGGGCGGCGCCCGCCGGTCTCGATCTGGCACGGTACCGCCGACACGACCGTCGTGCCGCGCAACCAGACAGAGCTGGTCGACCAGTGGACGAACGCGCTCGGCGTGGACGAGAACCCGGATGTCTCCGACACCGTCGCGGGGTACCCGCACCAGGTGTACGAGGACGGCAGCGCCCACGCGGCCGTCGAGACGTACCAGATCACCGGGATGCCGCACGGGCAGCCGATCGCCCCGGGTACCGCCGAACAGTGCGGCCACACCGGCACCTACGACCTCGACAAGGGCATCTGCGCCGCGTACCACCTCGGCCTGTTCTGGGGCCTCAGCCGCCCGTCCGGCTGAAGTGCTCGTAGTCCTGCGACGACGGCCAGCGGCCGCCCCACTTCCAGCCGACCGCCGCGAACGCGGCCACCAGCAGGCCGCCCGGTACCGCCATGCCGGTGCCGCCTACCGCGACCGGTCGCGGTAGGCGGCACCGGCATGCGGCAGGACCGCGGTGCCGTCGAGGTACGGGTTCTCCACCGTGTTCACGTCGACCGCCTGCCCGTAGGCGTGCGCCGACCAGTGCACCGGCCCGGGCGCCACGGCGGCACGGCAGTTGAACGCCGAGGTGTTGTCGGCCGCCATCGAGTCCGGGTCGCTGCCCCGGTAGGCGTCCACCGGCTGCATCTGCCGGATCGGGAACCGCTCTTGGAACAGCGTGCGGAAGACCGTCTCCACGTCGGTCACCACGGACTCGTGCACCACTATCGTGCCGACGTGCGGCCGGCCGTCGAAGCCCCAGAAGCTCAACCGCAGCCGGCGCAGCCGCTCCGGGCCGACCGGGCCGCAGCCGCCGGAGAGACCGCAGGCGAGCACCGCCGCAAGCGCCCGCATGCGGAGAGTCACCGAATCACCCTACGATCGCCGGTACCCTCCGGCGGGGAGGCGCCGCCGTAGGATCGCGTCGTGTCGGTCGAGCCGTTCCAGGTCCACGTCGACGACGCGGTACTCGACGACCTGCGGGCGCGGATCCGCGCCACCCGGTGGCCGGACCAGGTACCCGGGATCGGCTGGGACCAGGGCACCGAACTCGGGTACCTGCGCGACATGCTCGGCTACTGGGCCGGCGGGTTCGACTGGCGGGCGCGGGAACGCGAGCTGAACCGGTACCGGCATCTGCGCGTCGCGCTCGACGGCGTGCGGATCCACGTCGTGCACGCGAAGGCGCCCGGCGGCGACGGGGTACCGCTGATCCTCACCCACGGCTGGCCCAGCGCGTTCGTGGAGCTGCTGCCGCTGGTACCGCTGCTGACCGAGCCGGCCGCGCACGGCATCGACGGGCCGGCGTTCGACCTGGTGATCCCGTCCCTGCCCGGGTACGGGTTCTCCGAGCGGCCGGCCCGCACCGGGGTGAGCTACCGGTACACCGCGGGCCTGTGGCACCGGCTGATGCGCGCACTGGGGTACGAGCGGTACGGCGTGGGTGGCGGCGACTTCGGTGCCGGCGTCGCGACGCTGATGGCAATGGACGATCCGGCGCCGGTGCTCGGGGTACACCTGAGCACCCTGGAGATCCCGCCGTACACCGGCCCGGGTTCCCGGCCGCTCACCGGGGCCGAGCGGGCCTACCTGGCGCAGAACGACGACTGGGCCCGCCGCGAGCGCGGGTACAGCCTGATCCAGTCGACCAAGCCGCAGACGGTCGGGTACGGCCTGACCGACTCCCCCGCCGGGCTGGCCGCCTGGATCGTGGAGAAGTGGCGGTCCTGGAGCGACTCGGGCGGGGAGGTCGAAGCGCGGTTCTCCCGGGACTTCCTGCTGACCCTCCTGACGATCTACTGGGCGACGGGGACGGTCACCTCGTCGATGCGCGACTACTACGACAACCGGTGGCACCCGGTCGGCCTCGGCCCCGACGACGTGGTGCAAGCGCCGACCGGGGTGGCCGTGTTCGCCGCGGAGTTCGTGCCCGAGGGCGTACCGCCGCGGGAGTGGGCCGAACGCCTGTACCGGGTGGTCCGCTGGACCCCCATGCCGCGCGGCGGGCACTTCGCGGCGGCCGAGGAGCCGGTACTCCTGGCGCGTGACATCGCCGCGTTCTTCGGCGGGCCGGGCGGGGTACCCCGGTAGCGTCCGCATTCATGGGGGTACGGGGGATGCCGGCGGTCGCGCTCGCCCTGGGGTGCTGGGCACCATGACCGCACGGATCGGCAGCGGGTGAGCCCGCAGTACACCTATCTCGCGGTGATCGGGTACAACATGCCGGCCCGGCCGGGGCGCGGCAGCGGCATCTTCCTGCACGAGGTGGGCCCGGGCTACGCCACCGCCGGCTGCGTCTCGCTTCCCGAAGCGGACCTGCTGCGGGTACTGCGGTGGCTGGACCCGGCCGCGTCGCCGCGGATCGTCATGGCTCCCCGGCAGGTACTCGCTCGCTACCGACCCGCATGATCGGCTGGCTCAGGGTGACGGTGCTGCCGTGCACGCCGGTCTCCACGGTCAGCGTCTCGCAGCCCTGCCGGGCCAGCCACAGCCCCCGCCCGCCGAGCCGGTCCGGCGCCGGCCGGACCTCGCCGTACCGGCCGGGCGGCATGCCGGGTCCCCGGTCGACCACGCGGCAGTGCAGGCACTGGTCGTCCCGCCACAGGTGCACCCGGCCCTCGCCGCCGCCGTGCCGCACCGCATTCGTGGTCACCTCGTTGACCGCCACGACGAAGAGGTACAGCTCCCGTTCGGCGAGGCCGGCCACGGCGCCGTAGCGCTCCACCTCGTGCCGGACCGGTACCAGGGTGTGGAAGTCGAAGTTCCGGGTCAGCAGGTCGACCCGGGGGCCGGACCGGGCCGGGTCATCGCCGCACATGCGGGCCTCCGGGAGGGTCCGCCTCCGCATCGGGTAGCGGGCGCGCGGCGACGATGCAGGTGTCGTCGTCCGGGTTGGACCGCCGCAGCCGCGGAAGCAGGGCGGCCAGCGGCTGTACCGTGTCGGCGAGCGAGATCTCGTCGAGCGTCGCGATCACCGGCGCCAGCCCCTCCTGCAGGGTGCGCTGGCGGTGCTCGACCAGCCCGTCGGTGTACAGCAGGATCAGGTCCCCGAGTTCGAGGGTGAGGTCGGCGGTCTCGTACACCGCGGTGGGGTCCGCGCCGAGCAGCGGGCCACGGGGGCGCGGCAGTTGGACGGTCTGGCCGGCCCGGGTGCGCAGCGGTGGCGGATGCCCGGCCTGGGCCCAGGTCAACGACCGGGTGGCCGGGTCGAAGCGGGCCACGATCGCGGTCCCCGTGCTAGCTACGGCGGTACTCGCGCAGAGCAGCCGGTTGAGGTGGGCGAGCAGGGCGGCCGGGTCGGTGGTGGTGGTGACCGTGAGCGCGGACAGCGCGTGCCGAAGCTGCGCCATGGTCGTCGCGGCCTGCAGACCGTGGCCGGCCACGTCGCCGACCGCCAGCAGTACCTGGCCGTCCGCGGTGCTCGCGGCGTGGTACCAGTCGCCGCCGACCCGGCTGGCCCGCTCGGCGGGCAGGTAGCGCACCGCCACCCGCAGTCCGGGCAGGTCGATCGGGTGCTCCGGGATGGGCAGGATGATCTGTTGGAGCTGGGCGGCGAGCCGGTGCTCGGCGGCCAGGCTCTGCCGGTGCTCGCGCAGCTCCCGCTCCACCTCGGCCAGCCGGGCCCGGGCGGTCTCCCGCGCCGTGACGTCCTGGACGATGCCGTAGACCTTCAGCGTCCAGCCGCTGGCGTCGCGTACCGCGTCGGCCACCGTCCGCAGGTGCTTGATCCGGTCGCCGACCCGGACCCGGAGCGTGACGTCGAGCGTCTCGCCGTTGGCGAACCGCTCGCCGGCCTCCAGCCGCAGCGGCTCGTCCTCGGGCAGGATCATCGCGTTGGACTCGCTCCCCGGCAGGGGGCCTTCGGCGGGGTCCCGCTCGTAGATCCGGTACAGCTGCTCCGACCAGGCGGTCTGGCCGGTGACCAGGTCCCACTCGCCCCACCCGAGGTTGCCCAGCCGCTCGGTCTGCGCGATCCGCTCGGCCTGCCGGGCCTGCGGGTCGTGCCGGGTCCAGCTGACCAGCAGCCCCTGGCCGAGCCGGTGGACCCGGACCGAGTACACCGCCTCCGCGGGAATGCCCTCGCGCGCCCGCTCGTAGGTCAACGGCTGCACCTCGCGGGGGGAGCCGTCGGCGAGCACCTGCCCGTACGCCTGCCACAGCGGGCCACCGACGAGGCTGGGGTACGAGTCGGCCAGGCGCATCCCGATCAGGTGCACACCGCGGCGGTCGGCGGTGTCCCTCGCCTCCGGGCTGGCCGCCTCGGTCAGGTAGTCGACCACCTCGCCAGCTGCGTCGCGGACCGGGACGACCCACGAGTGCCCGCCGGGCAACGCGTCGAGGACCGTCTGGACGACCTGGACGGGTACCTCGCCGGTGGATGGCTCGGCCACGCGGTCCGGTGGCCGGGGCCGGCTGCGCAGCGCCGCATCGAGCGCCGACCGGACCCGCCGCTCGTCCCCGGGGCGCGCGCCGGGCTCCAGTACCCCGAGCACGTCGGCGGCGAGAGTACCGGGTTCGCGGCCCTGTTCCTCGGCGATGCGCAGCAGGTGGGCGTACGCCTCCCGGACCGGGCACCCGATCCGCCCGGCGAGCAGTCCGGCGGCCCGGTCGAGCAGGCTGCGCGGGCCGGCTTCGGCCTCCACCGCGCTGCGGATCTCGTCGATCAGGCTCAGGTACACCTGTTGCGGTTCGGCCACCGCGTCACCCGGCCGCCGCGGGCGGCCCGGCCTGGTCAACCGGGAACAGCTCGGCCAGACCGGTGATCCGCAACTGGTCCAGCACCTTCGCGCTCGCCCCGATGACCCGGTAGTCGGCCTGGATGTCCCGGGCGGCCTTCATGCCGGTGATGAGCACCCCGATGCCGGACGAGTCGAGGAAGGTCACCTCGGTCAGGTCCACCCGTACCGCCGTCGGGCGGGCCTTCTCGACCGCGTCGGCCACGGTCTGCGTGACCGGCGCCGCGTTGGTGTAGTCGATCTCGCCGCGGAGGATCACGGCCAGGACACCGTCCGCCCGGGAGTCGATCGAGACCGGCGTCATCGTCCACCCTCCCCTGACCGAACCATCTGGCTACTGACCGTACCGGCTGGATGCCCCCTGCTCCATCGCGACATTTGGCGCGATCCGCCCGGCTGTCACCGGCCTTAGGCGCGCGACACGCCAGCCACCATCGAATTCGCCTGCCGGCGTGCGACCCGTTCCGACCCCTCGTACGATGTTGGCTGTCCGTTCGCATCGTCGGCGGATCCCCCGTACGGTTAGCGGGGCCGTAGGTGAACGGGGAGGCGGAGGCCGTGGGCGACACATTGATCAATACGCTGCACGGCCCCGACGGCGGGGTCGTGGTGGAAGTGCGCGGCGAACTGGACATCGCGTCGGCGGGGCGGCTGCGCCGGATCCTCCACGACATCGCCAGCCGGCTGCGGCCCAAATCGATCACGGTCGACCTCCTGCACGTCACGTTCATCGACTCGACCGGCATCGGCGCCCTGGCGAGCGGCTCGAACGCCGCGCAGACCCACGGGATCCCGTTCTCGACGCGCCGTCCCAGCCCGTTCGTCGTCACGCAGCTGCGCACCACGGGCTTGTACGAGACGCTCGCCGGCGACCACTGACCCTGGTGGAGGCGCTCGCCCGCGAACTCTGCGAACCTGAAGAGCATGAAGCGCCTCGCCAAGGTGGATCTGTCGGCGACGCTGTCGCCCAAGAAGGCGGCAAAGCGCCTGGACGCCGCCACCCTGCGCCTGCTGCACCTGCGGCTGCTCCTGGGCGGCCAGCTCGCCGACCACCGGATCGGGCCGCCGCTGTGCGTCGTGTTCGAGGGCTGGGACGCCTCCGGAAAGGGCGGCGCGATCAAGCGGCTGGTCAGCCCGCTGGATCCGCGGCACGTCCGGGTCGCCCAGTTCGCGGCGCCGACCTACGACGAGAAGCGGCACCACTTCCTGTGGCGGTTCTGGCCGGTACTGCCCGGCTGGGGCGGCATGGCGGTCCTCGACCGCTCCTGGTACGGGCGGGTACTCGTCGAGCGGGTCGAGGGGTTCGCCACCAAGGAACAGTGGGCGCGCGCCTACGACGAGATCGTGGAGTTCGAGCGGACGCTGATCGCCGAGGGGATGATCCTGGTCAAGTTCTGGCTGCACGTGTCCCCCGAGGAGCAGCTGCGCCGGTTCCGCAGCCGGGAGGCGGACCCGCTGCGGTCCTGGAAGCTCACCGACGAGGACTGGCGCAACCGGGAAAAGCGGGCCAGGTACGAGACCGCGGTCGAGGAGATGCTCAAGCGCACCGACCACCCGAAGGCGCCGTGGCACGTGATCCCCGGGGACGACAAGCGGTACGCCCGGGTCGCGGTGGTGGAGACCGTCTGCGACGTCGTGGAGAAGGACCTGCTGGCCCGCGGCTACGACGTGAGCGGCCCGGGTCCGGCACCGGCCGACGCCGAGTGACGCCTCATCCGGTGTCCGCGCGGCGGCGCCGGCGCCGGCGCAGGCCGACGTGCAGGACGGCGTACCCGGCGACGGCGACAATCAGCGCGGCGAGCGCGAACCACTGGTACCGCAGCGCGATGGCCAGGATCTCGTCCAGCCGGTCGCCGGCCAGGTACCCCGCGGTGGTCCACACGCCGACCCAGGCCACCGCACCGAGCGCGTTGAAGAGCAGGAACTTGCGCCACGGCATCTCCGCGGTACCGGCGACCACGCCGTTGAGCTGGCGGAGCCCGTCGATGAACCGGGCGACCGCGACGATCTTCGGTCCGTGCCGGGCCATGAACCGCTCCACCCGCATCAGCCGCTCGGGGGTCAGCCGCACGTACCTCCCGAAGCGCAGGACCAGCCGGTGCCCGCCGAAGCGCCCGATCGCGTACCCGACGCTGTCCCCCGTGACCGCCGCCACGAACGCGCACACCGCGACGGTGACGACGTTCAGATGCCCCCGCCCGGCGTACGCGGCGCCGAGGATGATGATCGTCTGTCCCGGCGCCGGAACGCCGAAGCTCTCGACGAACACGAGGGCCACGATCGCCAGGTACCCGTAGTGTTCGAGCAGCCTGGTCACGGCGTCAGTACTACCCGAGGCCCGCCGCGGTCAACCCGGCGGGGTGCCCCACTCGTGCCGGGCGCCCTCGTGCAGGCCGGCGTAGATCCGGTCACGCAGCTCGTTGGCAGCCGCCGCGGTGAGCGTCCGGGTCAGGGCGCGCAGCACGACCCGTACCAGCACGTTCTTCTGCCCCGGGCGCAACCCCATGCGCCGCCGCGCCGAGTCCGGCAGGTCCGCGTAGGGCGTCTCGGCCAGGACCGCCACCTCCTCGACCACGTCGGCGTCCGGGCCGAGCAGCTCCCGTACCCGGTCCCCCAGCAGCTCGGCGTCCAGGTCGGCGGCCACCGCGAGGGACAGGTCGCGAGGCACCGGCGGCATCGCCGAGACCGGCCGGTACGGGCGCAGGTCGCGCATCTGCTCCGCGACCTGCGGATCCCCGGCCCGCAGCAGCCGGATGTCCGCGATCCCCTTGACCAGCATGGTCAACCGGTCCAGGCCGAGCCCCATCGCGAGCCCGGTGGTACCGGCCGGAAGTACCTCGGGGTGGGCCAGCCCGCACTCGCCGACCTCCACCCCGGCGACGTAGATCTCCCGGCCGGCGGTGGTGTACGGATGCCAGCTGGGCGGGGTGTGCCACGGCTGGGTGACAAGCGCTGACTGGCGGCCGCTCCGACAAGCTACGCGGCCGGCAAGCGCTGACTGGCGGCCGCTCCGACAAGCTACGCGGCCGGGCAGCACCGCGCCGAGCACGATCGCCAGCATCGCGGCGAGATCCTCCTCGCCCAGCGCCGGGCCGCCGCGCCGGATCCGCCACAGGTCGAGCTGGTGCGGCTCGCCGACGTGGCCGCTGTCGATCACGTCGCGCCGGTAGCAGATGCCCGGCACGCTGAGCACGACGTCGTCCGGCCCGGCGTCGTCCAGTCCGCCGGCGGCGAGCCGATCGAGCAGGGCCGGGATGCGGGCCGTGGTGTGCGAGCGCAGCATCCGGTCCGGCCCGACGTACCGGCTGTACCGCTGGTCCCGGGTGACCGCGTCGCGGTCGTAGCGCAGCCGGTCGTAGTTGTCCGTGACGGAGACGACGCGCGGGCCGGGGTCGCGCCGGACCGGTACCCGCCAGGCGCGGGCGAGGGCGTTCTCGATGGCGGTCACGACGTGCTGGACGGCGTGCTCGCCGGCGGACGGGTCGGTCAGGTCACGCAGCGCGAGGGCCTGCGCGAGCCGGTCGATCATGATGGACTCCTCTCAAAGTTGCCGACAACGAGAAACCCCCGGCCTGGCCGGGGGCTCGCGTTCCGGTACCCGAGAGGTACGCCCGCGTCAGCGCGTCAACCGCCGCCCACCGGTCATCCGGGGGCGGGAAAATCGACGGGCGCGCAGGGGCATGGGTCAAGTCTGCGGCGCCCCGTCCGCTACCGGCAACCGGATAGACCCCGCAAGATCGCTGTTTCGGGTGCGACACGCCGAGCGGGACGGCACATCCTGTCCCGGAACGGCGATCTTCCTCGCCCCCGCCGTCGGAGTTCCGGTTGACGGGCACCGTCACGGTCACGAGGCTTTGCGGTATGAGGGCTCTGGTCAAGGCGTACCCGCGACCTGGACTGTGGCTGCGGGACGTGCCGGAGCCGGTACCCGGCGACGGCGAGGTGCTCATCCGCGTCCTGCGTACCGGCATCTGCGGTACCGACCTGCACATCCATGCCTGGGACAGCTGGGCCGCCAAGCACCTGACCGTCCCGCTCGTCGTCGGCCACGAGTTCGTCGGCGAGGTGGTGAGCGCCGGGTCCGGCGTGACCGACCTCGGCGCGGGCGACCTGGTCAGCGGCGAGGGCCACGTGGTCTGCGGTACCTGCCGCAACTGCCGGGCCGGCCGGCGCCACATGTGCGCCCGCACCGACAGCGTCGGGGTCACCCGGCCGGGTGCCTTCGCCGAGTACCTGGCGCTGCCCGCGGGCAACGTGTGGAAGCACCGCCCGGGGATCGACCTCGACGTGGCGGCGGTCTTCGACCCGCTCGGCAACGCCGTGCACACCGCGCTCGCGTTCCCGGTGCTGGGCGAGGACGTGCTGATCACCGGGGCCGGTCCGATCGGGCTGATGGCCGCGGCCGTGGTCCGGCACGCCGGCGCCCGGTACGTGGTGGTGACCGACGTCAACGAGTACCGCCTGGACCTGGCCCGGAAGATGGGCGTGACGCTGCCGGTGGACGTGTCGACCGCGTCGCTGGCCGACGCCCAGCGGCAGCTCGGCATGCAGGAGGGCTTCGACGTCGGGCTGGAGATGTCCGGTACCGGGCCGGCGCTCCAGGCCATGATCGAGAACATGACGCACGGCGGCCGGATCGCCCTGCTCGGCCTGCCCGCCGAGCAGTTCCCGGTCGACCTGAGCACCGTGGTGCTGAACTCGTTGACACTGCGCGGCATCTACGGCCGGGAGATGTTCGAGACCTGGTACGCGATGTCGGTGTTCATCTCCCAGGGCATGGACATCTCGCCGGTGATCACCCACCGGTTCGCCGCCGCCGACTTCGAGGATGCGTTCGCCACCGCCCGCGGCGGCCGCTGCGGCAAGGTGGTCCTCGACTGGACCGCCTGACCCACAACCCCGAGGAGCACGATGTACGACCGCGTCCGCAAGGACCTGCGAGCCACGCTTGACGAGATCCGGACAGCCGGGCTGTACAAGCCGGAAAGGGTGCTCACCAGCCCACAGGGCGCACAGGTCACGGTGGCCGGCGGCGCGCCGGTGCTGAACCTGTGCGCCAACAACTACCTCGGGCTGGCCGACGACCCCCGGGTGGTGGCCGCCGCCAAGGCGGCGCTGGACGAGTGGGGGTACGGCCTGGCGTCGGTACGGTTCATCTGCGGTACCCAGGCCATCCACAAGCGGCTGGAGCAGGCGCTGTCGGAGTTCCTCGGTACCGACGACACGATCCTGTACAGCTCCTGCTTCGACGCCAACACCGGGCTGTTCGAGACGTTGCTGGACGAGCGGGACGCGGTGATCTCCGACGCGCTCAACCACGCGAGCATCATCGACGGCGTCCGGCTGTGCAAGGCGCGCCGGCTGCGGTACCGCAACCGGGACCTGGCGGACCTGGAGGCGCAGCTGTCCGCCGCGGCCGACGCCCGGTACCGGCTCGTCGCGACCGACGGCGTCTTCTCGATGGACGGCTCCTACGCCCCGCTGGCCGGGATCTGTGAACTGGCGCAGCGGTACGACGCCCTGGTGATGGTCGACGACTCGCACGCGGTCGGGTTCGTCGGCGCCGACGGGCAGGGTACCCCCGAGCTGGCCGGCGTGGCCGACCGGGTGGACATCCTGACCGGCACTCTGGGCAAGGCGCTCGGCGGCGCCAGTGGCGGGTACGTCAGCGGGCGCGCGGAGATCGTCGAGCTGCTGCGCCAGCGGTCCCGCCCGTACCTGTTCTCCAACTCGGTCGCGCCGGCCGTCGTGGCCGCCTCACTCGCCGTCCTCGACGTGCTGAAGGCCTCGGGCGACCTGCGCGAGCGGCTGCGCGAGAACACCGCGTACTTCCGCGGCCGGATGACCGACCTCGGCTTCGAGGTGCTGCCCGGGGAGCACCCGATCATCCCGATCATGATCGGCGACGCGGCGCTGGCCGGGCGCCTCGCCGAGCGGCTGCTGGGCAAGGGTGTCTACGTCACGGCCTTCTCGTACCCGGTCGTCCCGTTGGGTACCGCCCGGATCCGTACCCAGATGAGCGCGGCCCACCGCCGTGACGATCTTGACCGGGCCGCCCAGGCGTTCGCCGAGGCCCGGGCGGAGGTCGCCGCTTAAGTTCTGGACAGGCCGGCCGATCTGGGAGGCATGTACCAGACATTCCGGCCGTTGCTTGACGCCCTCAAGCGCCGCGGCGCCGATCCGAACGCCGTCGATGAGGCCAGCAGCGAGGCCGAGCGCTCCGGCCGGTCGATCCGGGATGTCCTGATCAACGACAACGTCGTCACCGAGCAGGAGCTGACCGAGGCCTCGGCCGAGACGTACGGCATCAACAGCGTCGACCTCGTCGGCTACCCGATCGACCCGGCCGCGGTCGCCAAGATCCCGCTCGGGATCGTCCTGCGCCACCGGGTGCTCGGTCTGGCGCTACACGACGACGAGATCGTGGTCGGCATCACCGACCCCGGCGACGTGGTGGCCCTCGACGACGTCCGGGCCGCCACCGGGCTGACGGTGAAGCCGGTCGTGGTGGCCCGCAGCGAGCTGCGCAAGATCCTCGACCGGCTCAAGCGCGAGGACTCCGACCTCGGCGACATCGCTGCCACCCTGCGCGAAGAGCAGGCACAGGCGGCCACCGCGCCCAGCGTCGAGGATGCCCCGATCGTCCGGTACGTCAACTCGCTGCTCGAACAGGCGATCGAGAACCGCGCGTCCGACCTGCACCTGGAACCGACCGAGCACGACATGCGGGTGCGGTACCGCATCGACGGCGTGATGCACGAGGTGGACGTCGTACCGAGGGCGGTGCAGTCCGCGGTGATCTCCCGGTTGAAGATCATGTCGAACGTCGACATCACCGAGCGGCGGGTACCGCAGAACGGCCGGATCACCATCGAACTCGGCCAGCGCAAGGTCGACTTCCGGACGGCGACGCTGCCGACGGTGTGGGGCGAGAAGGTCGTGCTGCGGGTACTGGACACCGGCGGCATCGATCTCGACCTGAAGAAGCTGGGGTTCGCCGACCACAACTACGGCCGGTACTCCGCCTCGTTCGGCAAGCCGCACGGCATGGTGCTGGTGACCGGGCCGACCGGCTCGGGCAAGTCCACCACGCTCTACGCGACGCTCACCGAGATCAACAAGCCGACCGTCAACATCATCACGGTCGAGGACCCGGTCGAGTACCGGCTGCCCGGCGTGAACCAGGTGCACGTGGACCACAAGGCCGGCCTGACGTTCGCCGCGGTACTGCCGGCCATCCTGCGGTCCGACCCGGACATCGTGCTGATCGGTGAGATCCGGGACCGGGTCACCGCGCAGCTCGCGGTCGAGGCCGCGCTGACCGGCCACCTCGTGCTGTCCACGCTGCACACCAACGACGCGCCGAGCGCGATGACCCGGCTGACCGAGATGGGCATCGAGCCGTTCCTGGTCGGTTCGTCGGTGGACGCGGTACTCGCCCAGCGGCTGGCCCGGCGGCTGTGCGAGTGGTGCAAGCAGGAGTACGCGCCGCCCGAGGAGGAGCTGGCCGCCGCCCGGTGGTACGAGAGCGGGCTGGCCGCGCCGAAGTCGCTGTGGAAGGCGGTCGGCTGCCGGTCCTGCTCGTCGACCGGGTACCGGGGGCGGATCGCCCTGCACGAGGTCATGCGGGTCTCCGAGGAGATCGAGCGGCTGACCGTCGCGCGGGCCTCGGCGCACGACATCCAGAAGGTGGCGATGGCCGAGGGCATGCGCGACCTGCGCGCCGACGGGCTGGCCAAGGCCGCCGACGGGCAGACCTCGATCCAGGAGGTCGTCCGGGTCGCGATCTGACCCCGTTTGGGCTAAAGCCCGGCAGCCGCCGGCCGATCAGTCAGCCGTATCGGACCTTGCGAGGTGAACTTCGGTGGACGCCGTCCAGACGCTCGACAGCCCGTTCGGGCCCAGCGAGCCCAACGACGAGCGCGCGTCACTCGACACGATGCTCGTGTCGATGATCGACGCGCAAGGCTCCGACCTGCACCTGACGGTCGGCGCCCCGCCGCGGATCCGGGTACACGGAAGCCTGCGCGCGCTACCCGACCACGAGCGGCTCGAACCCGAAGACACCGCGATGCTCGTGCGGGCCGCCTGCACCGCGGAGCAGTGGGCCCGGTTCGAGGAACACCACGAGCTCGACTTCGCGTACAGCATCAAGGGCATCTCCCGGTTCCGGGTGAACCTGTACCTGCAGCGCGGCTCGTGCGCCGCCGCCTTGCGGGCCATCCCGCACGACATCAAGAGCCTCGACGAGCTCGGCGTACCCCGGTCGGTGGCCAGGTTCGCCGCGCTGCACCGCGGGCTGGTACTGGTGACCGGGCCGACCGGCTCCGGGAAGACCACCACCCTGGCCGCCCTGCTGGACCTCGCCAACCGGACCCGCGACTCGCACATCGTCACGATCGAGGATCCGATCGAGTTCCTCCACCAGCACAAGCGCTGCCTGGTCAACCAGCGCGAGGTCGGCGCGGACACCAACTCGTTCTCGGTCGCGCTCAAGCACGCGCTGCGCCAGGACCCGGACATCATCCTCGTCGGCGAGCTGCGCGACCTGGAGACCATGTCGACCGCGCTCACCGCGGCGGAGACCGGCCACCTGGTCCTCGCCACGCTGCACACGCAGAGCGCCGCGCAGACCATCGACCGGGTCATCGACATCTACCCGCCGCACCAGCAGCAGCAGATCCGGGCGCAGCTGTCGATGGCGATCCAGGGCGTCGTCACCCAGACGCTGGCCCCGCGGGCCGACGGCGAGGGGCGCACCATCGTCACCGAGATCCTCGTCGCCACCCCGGCGATCCGGAACCTGATCCGGGAAGGCAAGAACCACCAGATCCCCTCGTTCATGCAGTCCGGCGCGAGCGAGGGCATGCTCACCTTCGACCAGCACCTGGCCGACCGGGTCCGCAGCCAGCTCGTCACATATGAGGCGGCGCTGAACCTGTGCCACTCAACCGAGGACCTCAAGCGCCTCGCCGGGCGGGTGTGACGCCGTGGCGCTGACCAAGACCTTCGAGTACGAGGTCATCGACTCGGCCGGCAAGCGCGGCAAGGGAACCATCGAGGCGACGAACGAGGCCGCCGCGGCGCAGGCGCTGCGGCAGCAGGGTGCGGTACCGCTCCGCCTCACCGAGCAGGGCGCGCTGCTGCACAAGGAGCTGACCATCCCCGGCCTGTCCGGGCGGACCACGCTGAAGGACCTCGCGGTCTTCTCCCGCCAGTTCGCCACGCTGACCGGCTCGGGCATGTCACTGCTGCGCTCGCTCGCGGTACTGGAGGAGCAGACGGCGAAACCCGGGCTGCGCAAGGCGGTCGGCGAGGTCCGCGCGGACATCGAGGGTGGCGTCTCGCTGTCCGCCGCGATGGCCAAGCACGACCGGGTGTTCCCGACCCTGATGGTCGCGATGATCCGGGCCGGTGAGACCGGCGGCTTCCTGGACAACGCGCTGGAACGGATCGCGACGAACTTCGAGAAGGACGCCGCGCTCCGGGGCAAGATCAAGAGCGCGCTCACCTACCCGGTCATCGTGCTGTTCTTCAGCGCACTGATGATCATCGGCGTCCTGGTCTTCATCGTCCCGATCTTCGAGAAGATGTTCAGCCAGCTCGGCGGCAAGCTGCCACTGCCCACGCAGATCATCGTCACGGCCAGCCACACCATGGTGTGGTCGATTCCGCTCACGGCCGTCGTCGTGGGGATCGGGGTCTGGGCCTTGCGGCGGGCGCTGCGCCGCTCGCCGGCGCTGCGGTACCGGTTCGACCGGCTCAAGCTGCGGATCCCGGTGTTCGGCCAGCTGTTCACGAAGATCGCGATCAGCCGGTTCTCCCGCAACCTGGGCACGCTGCTCGGCGTCGGGGTACCGGTCCTGCAGGCCCTGGACGTGGTCGGCGAGACCACCGGCAACGCCGTCATCGCCGCGGCGATGACGGACCTGCAGGCGTCGGTGCGCGACGGGCAGCCGATGTCCGCGCCGCTGCACAAGCACGCCATCTTCCCGCGCATGGTCACCCAGATGATCGAGGTCGGCGAAGAGAGCGGCCAGATCAGTCAGATGCTGGACAAGATCGCCGATTTCTATGACCGGGAAGTCGACACCGCGGCCGAATCGCTGACCGCGTCGATCGAGCCGATCATGGTGGTCTTCATGGGCGCCATCGTCGGGTCGATGGTCGTCTGCCTGTACCTGCCGATGTTCACGATCTACCAGCACATCGGCGGCACGAGCTGACCCCTCCCCAACCAGGTTTTCCGTGCGACCGCACGGGAGTTTGGTGACCCGACCCCGTGGTCACCGGTCGGGCACGAGGCCCGATCGCCGTCCCATCAACGAGTTACAGGAGTTCCCATGCAGGACACGCTTCGCAGGATGCGGGAGAAGCGCGCTGGCGGCGACCACGGCTTCACCCTGATCGAGCTGCTCGTGGTCGTCGTGATCATCGGCGTCCTCGTCGCGATCGCGATCCCGGTCTACCTGAACTACCGCAAGGGCGCGGAGAACCGGTCGGCCCAGTCCGACGTCCGTGGCGCCATCACCGCGGTGGAGCAGTGCTACACGGACAACAACAACGCCTACCCGGCGTCCGCGGCGGCTGCCGTGACCGGCCCCGGGAAGCTGACCCTGGCCTGCGCCAACGGCAACCAGGAGATCAACGTCTCGCCGAGCAACACGCTGAACTACGTCAACAACGGCGGTGGCAAGTACACGGTCACCGCGGTGAACGGCGACACCAACAAGACGTACACCTACGACAACGTCTCGGGCCAGATCTCCTAGTTCTGACCGGAACGCGCCGGCAGGGGTCAGCCGACCCCTGCCGGCGCGCCGCCCGACCACCTACCCGAACGACCGACCCGGAAGGAGGACCCCACCGTGGCGCCGCTGCTCATGCTCGTCGCTGTCCTGGGCCTCGCCGTCGGCTCGTTCGTCAACGTGGTCATCTACCGGGTCCCCCGCGCGCAGTCCCTGCTGCGGCCGGGTTCCCGCTGCCCGCGGTGCGACGCGGCCATCCGGCCGTGGCACAACGTGCCGGTGTTCGGCTGGCTCGCCCTGCGCGGCCGGTGCGCCAGCTGCCGGGAGCGGATCAGCATCCGGTACCCCCTGGTCGAGCTGGCCACCGCGGCGCTGTTCGTCGCGGTGGCCGCCCGCCTGGGCGCTTCGCTCGCGCTGCCGGCGTACCTGTACCTGGCGGCGGTCGCGGTCGCCCTAGCAATGATCGACTTCGACGTCCGGCGGCTGCCGAACGCGATCGTGCTGCCGTCCTACCTGGTCGCCGCGCTGCTGCTGGTACCCCCAGTGCTCGCGCACGCCGACTGGTGGTCGGCACTGCGCAGCCTCGCGGCGATGGCCGCACTCTGGACCTTCTACTTCGCGCTGGCCTTCCTGTACCCGGGCGGGATGGGCTTCGGCGACGTCAAGCTCGCCGGCCTGCTCGGCCTGTACCTGGGCTGGCTCGGCTGGAGCTCGGTGCTCGTCGGCACGTTCACCGGCTTCCTCGTCGGCGGGTTGGCCGGCGGCGTGCTGCTCGTCGTCCGCCGGGCCGGGCGCCGCACGGCCATCCCGTTCGGCCCCGCGATGCTCGCCGGCGCGCTGCTCGCCATGTTCGTCGCCGGGCCGGTCGCGACCTGGTACCTGTCCCTGCTCACTTAAGCCCGCATAACCCGCTACACCCGCAAAGGAGCGCCCGATGGCTGCCACCAACCTGATCGGACTGGACATCGGTTCGGTGTCCATCCGCGCCGTGGAGACCGTCCGCGGCAAGGACGGTCCGGTCGTCGCCAACTACGGTGAGGTACCGCTGCCCGAGGGCGTGGTACAGGCCGGCGTGATCAACGACGAGAAGCTGGTGACCGCGGCGCTGCGACAGCTCTGGGCCGGTGCCCGGTTCCGCAGCCGCGAGGTGGTGCTCGGCGTGACCCACCCGCAGACGGTGGTCCGCGAGATGTCCGTGGCCAACCTGCCCGAGCGGGAGCTGCGCAGGTCACTGCCATTCCAGGTGCGCGACATGCTGCCGCTGCCGGTGGACCGCTCGCTGCTGGACTTCTACCCGTTGGAGGAGGCCGGCGACCGCAAGACCGTCCGGGGCCTGCTGATCGCTGCGCCGAAGGAGGCTGTGCTGACCGCGGTACGCGCGGTTGAGCAGGCCGGCCTGCGCGTGGTCCGGGTCGACCTGGCCTCGTTCGCGCTCCTGCGCGCCGCCGCCTACCTGGACGAGCAGGTCGAGGCGATCGTGGACATCGGGGCGCACGCCACCAGCGTGGTGGTCCACCACGACGGCGAGCCGCTGATCGTCCGTACCCTCCCCCGGGGCGGTGCGGAGATCACCGAGCGGATCGCGAGCCGGATCGGCGCGACGGTACCCGAGGCCGAGGCAATCAAGTGCCGCGTCGGCCTGCTGGACGACGGCGGCCCGGACACCGCGGCCGTGGTCCGCGAGGCGATCCGGCCGCTGATCAACGAGATCGGCAACTCCTTCGCCTATCTCAAAAACGGCGGCCGGCAGACCCGGGTCGCCCGGGTCGCCCTGTCCGGCGGCGGCGCGATGCTGCCCGGACTGGTCGACGCGCTGCGCGAGCATTTCGACCTCCAGGTGGTCATCGCCGACCCCGCGGCCCGCGTCCGCGAACGCCGCAAGACCAAGCGCCCCGGCCACGACCGGCTGCACTCGGCGGCCGCGGTATCCATCGGCCTCACCTTGGGAGCAGCGTGATGACCCAGACCTCCGTCCTCGAACCGATCGCCGCTCCCGAGCGGACCCGGCGCCTTCTCCCGATCGCGGCCGACCTGCTGCCGGTCGAGATCGTCGACTCCCGCCGCGCCCGCAAGGCCCGGCGCTCGATGCTGGCCGGGATCGCCGCGCTCGTCGTGGTGCTCTCCGGGTGGTACGGGTACGCGGTGTACCAGACCTCGGTCGCCCGCGTCGGGCTGACCGGTGCCGAAGCCGACGTCAGCCGGGTGCAGAAGAGGCAGGACCAGTTCGCTGCGCTGGTGCGGGTACAGACCGAGACCGGCACGATCCGCGGGCAGCTGTCCAGCCTGATGACCGACGACCTGCCCTGGTCGAGCCTGATCGGCCCGGCGCTGGGCGACGCCACGGGCGGCGTCAAGATCGAGGAGATCACCGGCGCGCTCGTCGAGGCGGCGGCCACCACCCCGGCCGGGGCGGTGCAGCTGCCCAACACCACCGGCCACAAGCTGGTCGGCCAGCTCACGGTCAAGGGTTTCGCGCCGAACAAGGACGGCGTCGCCGGGTACGTCGACGCGCTGGCCTGGGTACCCGGGCTCGGCAACCCCTACGTCACCGACGCCACGCCGCACGACGGCGTCGTCGAGTTCACCGTGCAGCTGGACGTCACGGACAGCGTGCTCGGCGGTCGCTTCGCCACCAAGAACGACAAGAAGTGAGGGACGGACTGATGGGTACCGGACACACCGGCCGGCTCTGGCTCGTCGGCGGGGCGCTGGGGGCCGTCGTGCTGATCGCGGTCGGATGGTTCTTCCTGATCAGCCCGCAGAACGGCCGGACCGCGGCGCTCGACAGCCAGGCCGACGCCGCCCGTACCCGGCAGGTCACCCTCCAGCACAAGCTCGCCGACCTGCAACGGCAGAACGACGACCTGGCCGGATACCAGGCGAAGCTGGACAGCGCGAAGGCGGCCCTGCCGAAGCAGGCCGACCTGGCCAACTTCCTGCGCATCCTGCAGACCGGCGACAACAGCCGGGCCGTCGTCACCGGCGTCGCGGTCGGCTCCCCGCTGGAGCAGACCGCCGGCGGGGCGAAGGTGTACGCGCTGCCGGTGACGGTGACCGCGACGGGGAGCGCCGCGCAGCTCGACGCGTTGCTGGACTACCTGCAGCAGGTACAGGCGCGCGCCGTGTTGATCAAGAACACCCACCTCCAGGGCGACAGCCGCGGCACGCTGGACGGCCCGGGCACGCTCACCGTGACGCTCCACGTCTTCGTGGCCGCACTGGACACCCCGCCGGCCGCCGCTCCGGCGGCCAAGCCGAGCTGAGCCAGCCCTACATCCGGCTGCTCAGCGGCCGATAGAAGTCGACAGACCCGATCGATCATGGAGGAGCGCATGCCGGCCGGCCTCTGGCGCCGCGCGGTCCGCGGACCGTGGGGCCGCCGCGCACGCGCCCTCGACGAGGGCTTCACCCTCGTCGAGGTGCTCGTCTCGATCACCCTGATGACCATCGTCATGGCCGCGCTCACCGCGTTCGTCGTGGGTACCGGTGTGATCACCAGCCAGGCCAGCGGCGGGCAGTCGGCCCGGCAACTCGCCCAGGACGCGGCCGAGTTCGCCCGTGCGCTCAAAGGCTCGGCCGTCATCACCGGGCGCGCCCAGTGCGGTGGCGCCAACACGTGTGCGACGCCGGTCACCGGCGTGGCGCCGTACCTGGCCGACGTCGAGGAATGGGACTACCCGAGCGGTACCGCCCAGCTGCCCACGGCGGGCAAGACGATCACCGTCAACAGCGTCGACTACCACCAGCACTGGTACGTGGGCAGGTGCTGGCAGAAGATCGACGGCGGGGACTGCGCGAAGGACCCGAACACCGGCCCGGTGATGTTCTACCGGGTCGTCGTCGCGGTCTCCTGGACGGACCGGCACTGCCCGGCGGCCGCCTGTTCGTTCGTGACCTCGACGCTGATCAGCAGCGCGGCACAGTCGCCGCTGTTCAACTCCAACGAGACGGCGCAGCCGCCGGTCGTGAACAACCCGGGCAACCAGGTCGACGACGCGAAGTGGCCGGTGAACCTGACGCTGACCGCGAACGGCGGAGGCCCGGTGGTGACCTGGACCGCCACCGGGCTGCCGCCGGGCATCTCGCTCAGCCCCAACGGCGTGTTCGGCGGCTCGACGCCGAACACCGGTACCTGGACGGTGACGGTCACCGCCAAGGACGGGTTCCTGCTGACCGGTACGGCGGCGTTCACCTGGACGTTCAACCCGGTACCCACGGTCGCCACCCCGGCCGGGCAGACCACCGAGGCGACGGTACCGATGACCCCGCTTCAGCTGACCGCGTCCAACGGGGTCGCGCCGTACCCCAACTGGTCGGCGACGGGGCTGCCGCCCGGCCTGTCGATCGACGGCACCGGAAAGATCAGCGGTACGCCGACCACGGCCGGGAACTACAGCGTGGTCGTGACCGCCACCGACGCGAAGGGCATGCCCGCCTCGACGAACGCGTTCGCCTGGACGGTGACGGCGGGGCCGGCGATCACCGCGCCGAAGGGTACCCGCACCTACACCGTCGGCACCGCGGTCAACCTGTCGGCGACGAGGACCGGCGGTACCGCACCGTTCAGCTGGGTGGCGCCGGGCCTGCCGCCGGGGCTGACGATGAGCGGCACCGGGGTGATCAGCGGTACGCCGACCGTGGTCGGCTCCTCGCAGAGCACCATCACGATCAGCGACGCCAAGGGCGCCACCAGCTCGGTGGTCGTGGTGTGGAACATCGTGGCCTCGGGTACCGGGCTGCGGGTCGCCTCGCCGACCACCGACCGGGTCGGCGACACGGTCGGCACGGCCGTCTCGTTCACCGCGTCGGCGGCGAACGGCAGCGGCGGCGGGTACAGCTGGACGCAGACCGGGCTCCCACCCGGGATGAGCATGACCAGCGGCGGCGTGATCTCCGGTACGCCCACCACGGCGGGTGTCTACACGGTCAAGCTGACCGTGAAGGACAGCGCCAACAAAACCGCCACCATGTGGTTCACCTGGACGATCACATGAGGCGCGCGGTAGCGGCCGTCCGGCGCCGCGCGGGAGGCGGCGACGCCGGCCTGACCATGGTCGAGGTGGTCGTGACGACGGTCGTGATGTCCTTCGTCCTGGCCATCTTCACCACCGCCACGCTCCAGCTCACCCGGTCGGGCAGCCGGACCCAGACGGTCGCGCAGGCGCAGTCGCAGCTCAACAACGCCTTCCTCCGGCTCGACACGCAGATCCGGTACGCGTCGGCGATCAGCCAGCAGGGCACGGTCGGCGGCGACCCGTATGTCGAGTACCTGACCACCAACAGCGGAAGCCGGGTCTGCGCCGAGCTGCGCCTGCACGGCGGAGCCCTCCAGTCGCGCACCTGGATCCAGCCGGCCGCGCCCGCGGTGCCCGGACCGGGCAACGTGACGCCCACGCCGTGGGTGGCGCTGGCGACGAACGTCAGCGCGACGACGCCGTTCCGGTTCCACGACGCCGACCCGACGCTCAACTTCCAGCGGCTGGAGCTGAGCCTCACCGCCGGCGGGCCGCCGGTGGCGCGGCAGACCGACGTCACGTTCACCGCGCTCAACACCTCGCTCGACAGCACGGGAGACACATCGGAATGCGCCGAAGGGCGGTTGATCCCATGATCCACCCATCCGTGGGCGGCCGCGCACCGCGGCTGCGCGCCCGGCTGGCCGACGACACCGGTTCCCTCGCGTTCGCGGTCCTGGTCACCTTCGTCGGCATGGCGTTGACCCTGCTTCTCGTACCGGTCGTGAAGGCCCAGAGCGCGTCCACCCGCGAGGACGGCCGGCGGGTCGTGGCGCTCAGCGCCGCCCAGGCCGGCCTGGACATCGCCCTCGGCCACATCCAGGCGGCCAGCAACGGCCTCGGTACCGGCGTGCTGCGCAACCTGCCGTGTGGCCCGTTCACCGGCAACGTCGGGGCCGGCGGCACCGCCCGGTACCAGGTGACCATCGACTACTACCAGGTCGACCCGCGCGGACACGAGCAGGACACGAACTGGCTGAACAGCAACCTGCCGATCCAGTGCATCAACGGCGGCGGTGCCTACGTCACCCCGTCCTTCGCGCTGCTGCGCTCCTTCGGCACCGACCAGGCGACCGGCGCGTTCAGCAGCGTCCCGGTGCGCAGCCTCGTGGCCGCGTACAAGTTCCAGATCACCAACGAGAACATCCCCGGCGGCAACATCCGCACCTACAAGAACGGGCTGGACCTGTGCCTGGACGCCGGGTCGAGCTCGCCGGCCGCCGGTACCAACGTCGCATTGCAGCCGTGCGTCGAGGGAAGCCCGCAGCAGAAGTGGGCCTACAGCCCGAACCTGAGCCTCCTGCTGGTGGCGTCGCGTACCCCGGCCAACCCGCAGGGGGTGTGCGTCGACGCCGGGTCGCCACAGGCGACGGGTTCCGTGGCGAAGGTGCAGCCGTGCGTGTCGCCCAAGGCGATCCAGCAGCAGTGGAGCCTGGACGACGCCAGCTATTTCGAGGGCACCTCGGATGGCAAGACCCTCAACGGGCTGTGCCTGAACGCGCAGAGCCCGAACGTGGCCGGCACCTTCGTCATTCTGGGCAAGAAGTCCGCCGGTACCTGCACCACGCTGTGGTCCCCCGAGGCGCCGGCGGGCGCCGGCGCGGCCGGCCCGGCCACCGGGCAACTGGTCAACTTCGCCCAGTTCGGCCGCTGCCTGGACGTCACCAACCAGGACGTCACCTGGCCGTACGAGATCGCGTGGCCGTGCAAGCAGGCCCCCGACCCGACGACCCTGACCTGGAACCAGGTCTTCTCGATCCCGGCGGTGCCGGTGAACGGGACCAGCGCCACCGGCCCGATCACCACCGTCAAGTCGGGCATCACGTACTGCCTCAAGTCTCCGAACTCGACGACGATGTACGCCGACTACGTCATCGTCGCCGCATGCGGAGCCCCGACGGCCGACGAGGTGTGGACCGTGTACGGCAACACCGGCAACTACGCGACCAGCTACCGGATCGCCGACAAGAACGGGTACTGCCTGGCGCCGACCGACCAGTACGCGGCCAACCCCGACCTGTTCTCCAACGGCACCCTGACCAGCAAGATGACCGTGGCGGTCTGCAGCGACTCCACGCTGCAGAAGTGGAACGCGCCGCCGAACATCCTGCAGTCGCTGCCGCTCAGCAACATCCGCGAGGGTTAACCCAACTCCAGCACGGCGTTCGCGGCGGCGGCGAGGACGGGGTCGTGGGTGGCCGCCACCACGGCGGTACCCTGCCGGGCCGCCTCGACGAGCACCGCCACCACGCGGTGCACGTTCGCCTCGTCCTGCTGGGAGGTCGGCTCGTCGAGCACGGCGACCGCCGGGTGCACGGCCAGCGCCCGGGCCACCGCGACCCGCTGCCGCTCCCCGCCGGACAGCACCCGGACCGGGCGGTGCCGCAGCGCGGCCAGGCCCAGCGTGTCCAGCCAGTCGTCGACGAGGCCCGCGGTCACGTCCAGGCCGCGCGCCTGCCGGACCAGCTCCAGGTTGCCCACCACGTCGAGCGTCTCGACCAGCACCGGGCGCTGGCCGCAGACCGCCAGGTGCCGCCGGCGCAGCCCGGCAAGGCCGGCCCGGTCCAGCCCGCCGAGGTCGGTGCCGAGCAGTTCGACGGTACCGGCGTCCGGGCGCTCCAGCCCGGCCAGCACCCGTAGCAGCGTGGTCTTGCCGGAGCCCGACCGGCCCCACACGACGGTGAGCGAGCCGCGGGGTAGCGCCAGTTTCACCCCGTCGAGGACCCGCCGGCCGCCGCGGCCCACCGTGACCTCCGCGCGCGCCACCGGTTCGCCGGGCGACCGCAGGGCTACGTCGCCGGCAGCCGCATCGGGCGTCGCCGCCGGCACCGTGGAAGTCAGCACGATCGATCCGGTACCGGCGGCCGCCCGTACCCGCGATGTCACGCCGGTACGCAGCCGCAACGGTTCGGGCAGCCGGAGCCAGCCCCGGTCGTCGACGACGAGCGTCTCGTCCCCGGCGTCGGCCGGCGTCCACTCCTCGCTGAGCCGGCCGTCGCGGATCCGCACGATGCGGTCGGCGACCCGGGTGGCCTGCACGTCGTGGGTGACCAGCAGGAGTGCTGCGTCCTCGGTCGCCGCCACGAGAAGGTCGTAGACCTGCTCGGCGGTGTCCCGGTCGAGCTGGCCGGTCGGCTCGTCGGCTAGCACCAGCGCCGGCCGGTGCGCGACCGCGGCACAGACCGCGACCTGCTGCGCCTCCCCGCCGGACAGCGACGCCGGGCGGCGCCCGGCCAGGTGCCCCAGGCGCAGCCGGTCGAGCAGCTCCGCGGCCCGGGCCCGGGCCGGTACCCGCGCCAGGCCGGCGAGCCGTAGCTGCAGGGCCACATTATCCACTGTGGACAGTTCGGGGCGCAGCGTGCGGCCGTGGTGCTGGTCGACCAGCCCGAGCCGCCGGGAGCGCAGCATGCGGCGGTCCCGCTCGCCGGCACCCGCGAGGTCGACGCCGCAGACCCGCACGGTGCCGGCGCTCGGGTCGCACTCCCCCGCCAGTACCCGCATCAGCGTGGTCTTGCCGGAACCGTTGGGGCCGTGGATCACCACCCGCTCCCCCGGCGCGACGTCGAGGGTCAGGCCGCGCAGCGCGGCGACGTGGCCGCGCCCGGTCGGGTACAGGTGGAACAGGTCCCGCGCGACCACCGCTGCACTCACGACGATGCCTCCCGGTTCGCTCCGCGAGGCGCTCCGGTGCGCCGTCTTCCCTCGTCGCTTCGCTCCTCAGTCCAGACGCCGCCGCGCCTCGCTGCACTCACGACCCCACCTCCTCGGGCCGGCGGGGCAGGCGTTCCCGCAGCGCGGTACCGGCGACCCCGGCCGCGACGGCGAGCCCGGCCACCACCCCGAGCGCGAGGACGCCGGCGACCCAGCCGGGCCCGGTCGCGAGGCGCAGCGGCGGTACCGGAGCGGTGCCGACCGCGGTCACCTGGACGAGCGCCGCGGTGACCCGGGAGAGTCCGAGCCCGACGAGCAGGCCGGCCGGTACCGCGCCGGCGACCACGGCCGCCGCCCGGCTGAACAGGCTGATCCGCAAGGTGCGGGGGCTCACCCCGTCGCTCTCCCAGGCGTACAGCTCGGCGGACTCGTCGCGCCGCTCCGCGACCACGAGCAGCACGACCGCCAGCATCGCCACGAGTACCGCCACCAGCGCGCTCACGGTCAGCAGGCTGGCCGCGCCCCGGGCCACCGGATCCCCGCTGAGCTGTTGCTGCCGGGCCTGCCGCAGGTCCACCGCGAGCCGGTCGAAGGGCGGCGCCGCCAGCGACCGCGCCAGCTGCCCCGCGCTGCCGTCCGGCGCCCAGAGCCACAGCTCGGACACCGAACCGGTACCCGGCTCGATGGCGTCCAGCGCGCCGGCCAGTGCCCGCACGTCGGCGACGACGAACCGCGCGCCGGCCGTCGGGAAGCGCGGCACCACCCGTACCACCCGCGCCGCCACCGGCCGGTCCCCACCGACGACGAGCTGGAGTACCCCGCCGGCCGCGGTCGCCGCGGTGACGGGGTCGGCGAGGACCGGGATCGGAGCGGCGTCCGCCGTCATCGGGCGGACCACGACGCGCGCGCCGGTGAACTGGAACGCGATGGCGAGCCGCTGCGCGGTCGCGGTGACCTGGGCGCCGGTCGAGCCCCAGCCGGCCCAGGTGTCGCCCCCCGCCGGGATCCAGCCGGGGCCGTCGGGGAACCGGGGCACGCCGAGCGTGACCGTGCCGGACAGCACAGCGACGTCCGTGCCGCCCTCGCCGACGTGGTGCTGGTGACGGGTGGCGTAGTCGAACGGTTCGGCCAGCGCCAGGGCGAACAACCGGGTCGGCGCGGGCAACCCCGGGGGCAGCGCGGCGGTGAGCCGGCCGGCCTGCGGCTGGAGATCGAGGCCGATGTCGCGGCCGTCGCCGGTGCGTAGCCAGGCGGTGACCGTTGCGCGGTCGGTGTCGCCGGTGGCGTCGAACGCGATGGTCCGGGCGTTGGCCGGCACGACCGGGCCGGACGGGGCAGCGGACGGCACCGCGAGGCGCTTGGCGGCGTCGGCTGCCCCCCCGGTACCGCTGTCGGCGTCCCACGACCGCATCCTGGTCAGCGCGCCGGGGTCGACCCCGACCAGCTCGGCGGGCAGCGACTCGGCCGCCGACACCCGTACCCCGGCGGAGGCGCGCAGCACCGGATGGACCGTGACCCCCGGTGCGGTACCGGCGAACGCGGCGGCGCCGGCCACGTCGAGCGGGCGGTCGGCAGTCGGCCCGATGCCGATCCGCGCATCGAGCGGTACGGCGAACCCGGCCTGGTCGACCGCGCCCTGGCTCAGCGTGGCCCGGTAGGCGCCGGCGAACACCACGACGGCGACCGCCGCGGCGAGGAACGCGACGGTGGCGACCGGCCGCAGCGGGCGGCGCAGCGCGGCGAGCAGGCCCAGCCGCGCTCCGAGCCAGCGGGCCGGCAGGAGCCGCGCCACCGGGGTGAGCAGCGGTGGCCAGACCCGGCCGGCCGCGAGGCCGCCGCACACGACGCCGATCACCGGCAGGGCGAGCAGCAACGGATCTGCCTCCCCGGCGGTGACCGACCCCCGTCCGAGCGCGAGCGCGGCGGCCCCGACGCCGGCCAGCACGGTCAGGTCGATGGCGCGCCGGACGGTCGCGGCCGAACCGGCGGCGCGCGCCGACAGCGTGGCGGCCACGACGGCTCCGGCGGCGAACGCGCCGACCAGCACGGGTACCGCCGAACCGGCGGCCGCGTCCCGGGCCGCGGCCCAGCCGGGCAGCCCCGCACCGGCGGCCCTGATCCCGGCGAGGCATCCGGCGACGACGAGCCCGGCGACGGTACCGGCGATGACGGGTACCGCCGACTGCACGGCGGTCAGCAGCGCGACCCCGGACCGGGCGCCCCCGCGCCGGCGCAGCAGGTCGACCACGGCGGCGTGGTCACGGCGCAGGCCGATCGCGCCGATCACCGCGAAGCCCAGCAGTAACGCCGTACCCGCGCCGCTGAGCAGCGCGAACCGGCCGGCCGACCGGTGTGCCCGGGCGTCCTCGGCGCGCAGGACGTCGTCGGGCGCGGTCAGCGTCAGGCCGGGTCGCCACTGGGCCGGGTCCGGCGCCCGGGCGCTGCGCGCGAGATATCCCGCGACGCCCAGCTGCCGTACCCGGTCGAGGTCCAGCGGGGCGACCCAGCCGTAGGTGCGCTGGAACTCCGACAGCGCGGCGATCCGGGAGCCCGGGTCGACCCCGTCCACGAGCAGCAGCGGCTTGTTGTTGCCGGGGTCGAAGGTGCCGCCGAGCAGGAGCGGGTCGGTACGGACGGCGCGGCCGACCGGTACCAGGCCCAGCGCCGGATCCAGCGTCGGGGTGCCGGTGCCGACGATGAGCACCTCGCACCGGTCGAGCCGGCAGGACGTGGGCAGGCGGCCGGCGGTCAGCCGTACCGCGCCGGGCAGGCCGTCGGCCGCGCCGAGCGAGAAGGTGCCGCCGGCCGCGTCGGCGAGCGGCCGGTACAGCAGTTCGCGGCGGGCCGGCGCCGCGGACAGCCCGGACAGCCGGCCGCGGGCCTGGCGGTCGAGGGTGGCGAGCTCGTCCGGCGGGAGGGCCAGCCCGTTGAAGGACACGGTCAGGCTGCGCTGGCCGGGTGGCAGGGCGGCGATGCCGTGCCGCAGCGCCTGCGCCGCCACGATCGTCGAGCTGTTGCGGGTCAGGACCGGCAGCACGGTGGCCCCGGCCATGCCGAGCGCGACGAGCAGCCAGCTGGCCGGCCGGTACCGGAGCCGGGCCCAGGCGAGGAACAGCGCGACGCGCATCCGACCTCCTAACCACTAAATGGCCGACAACAGGTTAGCATGACCGCATGGCGTCGACCGTCATCGACGGGCTGGTGTTGCCCGTATCCCTCGCCGGGCATCCGGTGCTGGACTTCTGCAACACCCGGGCCGCGTGGTGCGCGCCGGCACCCAAGGAGTACCTGAAGAGCCACGCGCACCTGACGGTCTGGGCCGGCGCGAACGGGCTCCTGCCCGCCGCCGAGGTACCCCGACTGCGCCGGGCGGCGCACCGGTCCGCCGGCCCGGCCGCGGAGGTCGTCGACCGGGCGATCCGGTTCCGGTCGGCGCTCTACGCGGTGCTCGTCGGCCCGGCGGCGCCGGAGGACTGGGCGGCCGTCAACGCCGAGGTCGCTCGCGCCGGGGCAGCCGTCCGGCTCGCACCCGGCGAACCCGCCTCGTGGACGTTCGCGGACAGCGGGCTGGAGTCGCCGCTGCTGCCCATTGTCTGGGCGGCCGCGGGGTTGCTGACCACCCCGGCCGCGACCGCGGTCGACGCCTGTCCCAGCCACGACTGCGGATGGCTGTTCGCCAACCCGACCGGGCGGCGGCGCTGGTGCTCGATGGCGCTGTGCGGTAACCGGGCCAAGGCCCGCCGCCACGCCCGACGCACCCGGCGGGCGCCCGCACCGGCAGAATGACCCGATGCTGCAGAGCTACGACGAGCGCAACGCCGACATCGTCTACTGGGTCAACGGCGTACTGCGCCATCGCGACGAGCCGGGCCTGTCGCCGTTCGACTCGGTGGTCCAGTGCGGTGACGCGGTCTGGGAGGGCCTGCGCCTGTACGACGGGCGGATCTTCGGCCTCGACGCGCACCTGGCCCGGCTGCGCCGCTCGGCCACCGCGCTCGGGTTCGCCGCGATCCCGTCCCGCGACGAGATCGTCGCCGCCGTCGTCGCCACGCTGCGCGCCAACGACATGCGCGACGGCGTCCACGTGCGGCTCACGCTGACCCGCGGTGTGAAGGTCACCAGCGGGATGGACCCGCGGCTCAACCGCAGCGGCTGCACGCTCGTCGTGCTCGCCGAGCACAAGGCGCCGGTGTACGACACGGGCGGGCTGCGCCTGGTCACCGCGAGCGTACGGCGACCCGGCCCGGACGTCCTCGACCCGCGGATCCACCACGCCAACCTGCTCAACTCGATCCTGGCCAAGCTGGAGGCGAACGCGGCCGGGGCCGACGACGCGGTACTGCTCGACGGGCGCGGGTTCGTCGCGGAGACGAACGCCACCAACCTGTTCGCGGTCGTGGACGGCGGGCTGGTCACCCCGCGCGCGTTCGCCTGCCCGGAGGGCGTCACCCGCGGTACCGTGCTGGAGCTGGCCCCGGCGGCGGGGATCCGGACCAGTGTGCGGGACGTGGCGCTCGCCGAGCTGTACACCGCCGACGAGGTGTTCTGCACCGGGACGATGGGCGAGGTCGTGGGCGTCGTCGAGATCGACGGCCGGCCGGTCGGCGCCGGCCAGGTCGGGCCGGTGACCCGCCGGATCGCCGCGCTGTACCTCGCCCACGCGCGGAGTCACGGGACGCCGGTGTAGAGCCGGTGCGCGGCAAGCTCGGCGTAGTACGGCTGGGCCGCCTCGACGAGCGGGCGCAGCCGGTCGGGTACCTCGGCGGGCGCCGGGTCGTACCGGCCGAACCCGGTCGAGCGCTCGACGGCGGCGTACCAGTGCGCCGCCCACACCCCGTCGGTGTCCCGGCGCCCCGGCGGCCAGGACAGCATCACCGGGTCGTACCCGATGCCGAGCGCGTCGCACAGCCGTTCCAGTACTCCGGCCGGGTCCCGCAGCACGTCGGCGGCATCGACGACCGGCCCGCCGAATGCCCGGAACAGCTCCACCTGCTGCCCGTACCCGAGGTCGGCCAGGGCCGGCTCGCCGCGTACCCGCGCGTACGAGGCGACCACGTGCGCCGGGTCGCGGATCAGGTACGCGTGGCGCAGCTCGCGCAGCCAGTCGCGCCCGACCTCGGGGAGCAGGTGGTGCGCCATGTGCTTCTGGTAGAACAGGTCGATCCCGGCCGGTACCGGGCCGGTCAGCGCGGCGGCCACCTCCTGCCACCCGGTCGGCTGGCTGGCCAGGATCTCGTCCCGGCCGGGGTGGTCCAGGCCGGTGGCCGCCAGGTAGTACGCGTACAGCGGCTCGTCCACGACCAGCGTCGCCGGCCGGGCGCCGAAGCTGCGCATCATCGCCGTGGAGATGTTGCGCGGCCCCGACCACATCGCCACCCGTACCGGCATCGCGCTACGACTCGTTCGCGCGGGCCTGCTCGATCACCTTGCGGACCACCGCCTCGACGTGGTCGGGATCGATGCCGAGCTTCTGGCCGATATGCGTGGCCCAGACCTCCGAGCGCAGGTTGGCCTCGAAGTCCAGCTGGCTGCGTACCTCCGTGCGCAGGGCCTGCCGGTTCTGGCTGACCATCACGAACGTGGACAGGAAGATCGCTTCCAGGCTGACGATCATGGTGAGCAGGCCGAACGGGAACCGGTCGAACTCCAGCGCCGCGCCGACCAGCCCGATGTTGAGCACGATCCAGATACCGAACCAGATCGAATGCAGGTAAACGAACTGGAGCGAGCCGGCGAACGAGGTGATGACGTCGGCGACCCGGTCCTGGGTGCGCCGGAGGGAGTCGGCCAGCTTGTTGGCGTTCTTGACCCGCTTGTGCAGCTTCGGTACCAGCCAGCCGTCCTCGGCCCCGTCGGCCCGGTCCATCGCGAGGCAGGCGGGGCAGTCGTGGGTGATCAGGTCCTCGGTCATCGGCACAGTGTGCCAGCCGGGGCCGGCCCCGCGGGATTGCCGCGACGGTCAGTCTCCGGCGGCGGACCAGCCGGACCAGCGGATGACGTCGACGGCAAGCACCGGGCCGGCCGGCGGATCCGTGCGGTACTGCAGGTACCGGTCGACCAGCCGCGCGACCCCCGCGCGGGCCTCGGGTGCCGCGGGGTCGAGAACCCGGCCGAGCCCGTCCACCCGTACCCACCACAGCGCGTGCCAGTCCTCGTCGTAGTGGTCGACCAGGAGGGCGACTTGCGGGTTGGCCGCCACGTTGGCCAACCGGCGCAGCGCCGTGGTGCGCTTGGGTTTGGCGTCGACCGCGCTGTAGACCGTCTCACCGGCGAGGGCGAAGACGACGGGTACCAGATGGGGCCGGCCCGTGGCGTCCGCGGTCGCCAGCCGGGCCACCCGCGCGGCCGCGAAGCGCTGCCGCAGCTCCTGCGGGGTCATCCGACGGTGTACTGCGCGATGGCGTCCTCCCAGGCGGCCAGCTCCCGCTCCACCCGGCTGCGCGGACCGGACGGCAACCAGTGCATGGCGCGGCGGACCCCGGCCCGGTCCAGGCTTTCCAGCACCCGCGGGTCGGCGGGCACGCTGATCATCTGTACCTCGACCGGCCGGCCCGCGCGGGCCCGTAGCTCGGCGACCCGGTCCAGCACGCCCGGCCCGTAGTTCGGGAACCAGCCGTCGCCGAACGCGAGTACCCGGTCCAGGACGGTCGGGCCGGCGCCGCCGACGAGGACCGGTGGGCGCGGCCGCTGGGCCGGCTTCGGGAAGGACCAGATCCGGTCGAAGTCCACGTACTTGCCGTGGTAGGTCGCCTCGGCCCGGGTCCAGATCGCGGTCATCGCCTCGACCCGCTCGCGCAGCAGCGCCATCCGGGTACGCGGGTCGGTGCCGTGGTTGCGCATCTCCTCGCGGTTCCAGCCGGCGCCGACGCCGAACTCCAACCGGCCGCCGGACAGGTGGTCGACGCTGGCCACCTCCTTGGCCGTGGTGATCGGGTCGCGCTCGACAAGCAGGCAGACCCCGCTGCCGACGCGCAGCCGGGTGGTCGCCAGCGCGGCGGCGGTCAACGCGACGAACAGGTCGTAGCAGTGCCAGTACTTGGGCGGCAGCTCCTCGCCGTCGCGGTACGGCGACTCCCGGCTGGCCGGGATGTGCGTGTGCTCCGCGAAGAACAGCGCGTCCTGTCCGCGCTCCTCGACCATCCGCGCCACGGCGCCGGGGTCCATGCCGTCATGCGTCGGGAAGTAACCCACACCGAACTCCATGACAGCCGTTGTACCCCGTCTCAGCGCGCTATGCCGAGCGTCGCCGACTCTTCCGGCGCGAACCGCCGGCGCACCTCGTCGGCCTCCGGTACGCCCAGCTCGGCATACCGGGTCAGGGCCGCCTGCCAGGACTGCCGGGCGAGGTCCCGCTGGCCGGTCTCCTGCTGGACGTGCGCGAGCCCGTCGAGCGCGCGGGCCTGCTGGTCGACGTTGGCCAGCTCGCCGGCCAGGCGCAGCGCGGCATCGTGCCGGTACCCGCCGCGGGCAGATCGCCGGTGGCCCGCAGCGCGTCCCCGAGCCAGTTCAGCGCGCTGACCTCGCTGGCACCCGGGTAGCGGGCGATCGCGTCGAGTACCTGCTCCCGGCTGACCGGGTCGAGGTTGTTCGTCGGCTCGTCGAGCAGCAGCACGTTGGCCCCGGAGCAGACCAGGGTGGCCAGCGCGAGCCGGGTCTTCTCCCCACCGGAGAGCACCCCGGCCGGCTTGTTCACGTCATCGCCGCAGAACAGGAACGCGCCGAGGATCTTGCGCAGGTCGGTATCGGTCGCTCGGGATTGGCGCTGCGCATGTGCTCCAGGATCGTCCGGTCCACGTCGAGCGTCTCGTGCTCCTGGGCGTAGTAGCCCAGGAGCAGCCCGTGCCCTGGTACCACCTCGCCGGGGTCCGGCTCCAGCAGCCCGGCCAGCATCCGCAGCAGGGTGGTCTTGCCGGCCCCGTTGAGCCCGAGGATGGCCACCCGGGGACCCTTGTCCACGGCCACGTCCACGTCGCAGAAGATCTCCAGCGACCCGTACGACTTGGACAGGCCCCGCGCCGTCAACGGGGTCTTCCCGCACGGGGCGGGGGTCTCCGCGCGCCGGTCCATGTTCTGCGCGGCCACCGTCTTGGTGGCCTTGGCGCGCATCTTGTCCGCCTGGGCGAGCAGCGCGCCGGCTTTCTTCTCGGCGTTGGCCCGCTCCCGGTGCCGGCGCCGCTCGTCGGTCTCCCGCTGCTGCAGGCAGAACTTCCAGCCGACGTTGTACACGTCGATGACCGCGCGGTTGGCGTCCAGATACCACACCTTGTTGACCACCGCGTCGAGCAGCCCGGCGTCGTGGGAGATGACCACCAGGCCACCCTTGTGGCCGGCGAGGAACCCGCGCAGCCAGGTGATCGAATCGGCGTCGAGGTGGTTGGTCGGCTCGTCGAGCAGCAGCGTGCCGCCGCCGGTCTCGGCCGCGTCCCGGAACAGGATCCGGGCCAGCTCGATTCGCCGGCGCTGCCCGCCGGAGAGGGTACCCAGCGGCTGCGCCAGTACCCGGTCGGGCAGGCCCAGGTGGCGCAGATCCGGGCGGCCGCCGCCTCGGCCGCGTACCTGCCCAGCCCGGCGAACTGGTCCTCCAGGGTGCCGTAGCGCCGGACGGTCCGCTCGTCGGCGCCCTCGGCCAGGGCCACCTCCCGCTTCGCCATCTCGGCGAGCAGCGTGTCCAGGCCCCGCGCGGACAGCACCCGGTCCCGGGCGGTGACGTCGAGGTCGCCGGTACGCGGATCCTGCGGCAGGTACCCCACCGGCCCGCGCCGCTCGATCTGCCCGGCGAACGGCAGGCCCTCCCCCGCGAGCACCTTGAGCGAGGTGGTCTTACCGGCGCCGTTGCGCCCGACCAGACCGATCCGGTCGCCGGGCTGGACGCGCAGGTTGGCCTCGGACAGCAGGATGCGCGAGCCGGCGCGCAGTTCCAGGCCGGTGGCGGAGATCACCAGACGGCTGCCTCTCAGACGGGTCGGGACGGGCCACTCACGCGGGGCCGGTCAGTCCTGGGAAAGCAGCACGGCACCATTCTACCCGGTACCCGGGCGGGGTCACGGCCTCGTCTCCACCTGATGCCGTCAGCGCACTGACACCCTTAGGCGCTGCCGGCGAGGAGTCCATCATCCGTTCGCGGGCAATCGCGTCAAGCGGTAAGGCCACGTGACCGCCCTGGCCGGTGAGGACCTCGCGGTGGCGCCGGCGCTGGACATCGCCAGCAACCTGTTCCTCGGCCATGAGGTACGCCGCCGCGCCCGCTCGGCAGCGTCCTACGCATGCTCGACAAGCACCCTGTCCGAGCGGAGTCGGCGCGGCACACCGGCGAGCTACGAATGGATCAGTTCCCATAGGCTGGTTCGACCCTGCCGCTCGGCCCAAAGTTTCGCGATCCGCATTGATTGATCGGCACATGCCAGCAGGTCAGCGCCAAGCATGGCGCGGCGGCCTGAAATCAGTTGACTTTCCCGGTGAACCGCTGCGACGTGGCGGTCGTAGGTCGTAGTGGCGTTAGAAGCTATCGGGCAGGGTCCATCGGGCAGGACAGCGTCCATAGCGTCTATCGGGCCGGGTGTTGTTGGGATCGACGATCGGCAAGGTGCGGCGAACAGGGCCGGGGTACCGGCATGTTAGGACTCGCGCGATAATTATCTACGCTTGGCGTGTTTGATCTCTAGGGTTGTGGTATGGCGGACGTTTCGGAGTTGGCGGGTGCGGAGGCTTTCGCGTGCGCGGTGGCGAAGATGCTGGCCGAGGTCGCTCCGATTTTGGATGAGCGGCAGCGTCGGGTGTTGAT
>WNGL01001871.1_pt1 | contig 40653 bp, 38 predicted proteins | sample 5400591 | NCBI WGS metagenome assembly WNGL01 (sample SAMN13153377, study PRJNA577476) | soil metagenome | isolation source: 80 cm soil or saprolite under Garry oak tree replicate 1 | place: USA:California | collected 2016-06-15
ACTATAATGGCCCAAGAAAATTAGACACGGGAAGAGGTTGAAATAAGATATACTCAAGCATGATGAGAAAGCAGTATACAGCCGCGTTCAAAGCGCGAGTCGTTCAGGAACTCTTGAAAGAAGAGAAGACGCTGGCTCAAATTGCCAGCGAGTATGAAGTCCATCCGACCCAACTGAAGCATTGGCGAGCCGTTGCCTTGGAAGGGCTGCCAGGGCTCTTTGAGAAACAAGACAGCACAGCAGAACTGAGAAAAGTCCATGAGCAGCAACTCACCGAGCTGTACACCGAGATTGGCAAGTTGAGTACGCAGGTGGTCTGGCTGAAAAAAAAGTTACACCTCTGACGAGAGAGGAACGGCTTGCACTGGTGGAACGGGCAGCGGGGGAGCTTCCACTGAGTCTGCAAGCTGATCTGCTCAGCCTGAGCCGCTCAAGCTTGTATTATCAGCCGCGCCCTCCCAGTGCCGCAGAAGTGCGACTCAAACATCGCATCGATGAAGTCTACACGCAGTGCCCCTTTTATGGAGCCCGTAAGATTGCGGCACTCTTACAGCGCGAAGGGATGGGCATCAATCGGAAAACGGTTGGCCAGTATATGCGCGAGATGGGCATCGCTGCCATCTATCCGGGACCAAATCTGAGTAAACGAAACCAAAAGGAAGGAGTGTATCCCTACTTACTACGTCACATTACCAGTGCTTACCCCAACCATATTTGGGGGATCGACATCACCTACATTCGCCTGCATGCAGGCTGGATGTACCTGGTAGCGATCCTGGATTGGTACTCCCGCTTTGTAGTCAGTTGGGAACTGGATCAAACCCTGGAGATGCCGTTTGTCTTAACGGCGATGCGTCGAGCTTTGACACAAGCCACTCCACACATCTGTAATAGCGATCAGGGCAGTCATTTTACCAGTCCACAGTATCGGGAACTGCTGCTGACTGCCAATGTGCACATCAGCATGGATGGCAAAGGGCGCGCCTTGGATAATATCTTTACCGAGAGGTTATGGCGCACAGTCAAGTATGAGGAGGTATATATTCACGACTACACCTCACCGCGTGAGGCACGTCAAGCCTTAAGCCGCTATTTCGAGTTTTATAATCAGCAGCGTCCCCACCAGGCGCTGGACTATCACACACCAGCGGAACTCTATTTCGCACCACAGCCATCTCTGGCATCACACGCCTAAGCAGACCCGACAAGAAAAGGAGGAAAGACGCTTGTCTGCTGAGCAATCCTGTGAAAGGGGAACAGCGACGTGACATATTGTTTTGACGACTATGACGTTCAAACTGGGAAGCTGCGCGATCGTCCTGGCTATTGGGCATCCATCGAAGAGTTTGCGTCGTTGATTGCTGATGGGCAAACGGAAGAGGAAGCCAGAGACAAGTTGCGTCCGAAATTTCATGAGCGCGTGCAGTTGCTCCAAAGTCGTGGCGAGCCGCTTCCGCTTCCAGGAAGTGGCAAACGAGTTCCGACGTTTGCTGCAAATGATCAGATTGAACAGCTCCGTCCCCTGGTTGATGACTTTTGGCAGCGGATTTTAGGAACTTCCTACAGCACTTCTTTCGTTTCCAATGAAAGCACCCTTGAGGTATGGGAGCACATGTATGTTCCTGGTGGACGGCAGGAGCTCATTGCTCGCATCAAAGCGATCTACGGAGTCGATATCACCGACTATTATGAGAGACCTCTTCCCATGGTACTCAGAATCATCTTAGAAAAAGGAGGAGAGTAGCTCTTATTTCAGCCGATTTTTCTGTCTTGACAACATGGGCCACCATCTCTCGATCGGGATGCGAGGTTCCCTCGATGCTTTTCTTGTTCGCCTGTAAAGAAAACCCCAGATCATGCAAGATTTCTGCCAATGCTGATTTCTTGATCTGATGCCCTTTCGCTGCTAGAGCCTCGACCAGATGGGCCAGGGACTTGCTCGTCCACTGCACCAAGCTCATCGGATCTCCTTTGGGGTACAGTTCTTGCTCCATATTCTTGTTCAATTGATACCTTCTCCATGTCAGCAGCATAGCTTCTTTGCTCCTTTTTGTCAAATTATCTGTGGAAGGCACCTAAGCTCGACTTTGTACAATTCCAACTCAATAACAGACAGCCCAGGATAACCGCTCAAGGGTCGAGCGGGGGACTAAAAGCACAGCAGGATCAGTGGGTGATGTCGAAAAAGCCGACAAGCCCCACAGATGGCTTCTGAGAAGAGCGAGCACATCACAAAAGGTAGCAGTCTGCTTGCGATACCAGGCTGACACACGCACTGGGATGTGCCCATCGGGGTGCATGGCCAGACCAAAGAGAGTGACCAGGCTGTAGAGGCCAAAGAGCAGCGGAGTCGAGCGACGGGTAGCCTGATCTGACCATTGACGTTGCGTTTCGATACCCAGATGAGCACGTCCCTCCTCAAAGGTGACCTCCAGACTCCAGCGTTTCATAAAGTCGCAGATGATCTGTTCTGCCGTCTGGTCAGGATCGGTGCAAAAGATGGCCTTGGGGGGACGTTTGCCTTTTGGATCACGCGTCAGCACCCAGCGGATGGGTAAGGGATCAGAACCGGAACGATACCACAAGGCCGTGCTGCTCCAGACCTGAATGCTGCGCTGCCCTTCGCCATACCATTCCACCGTGAGTTCCTGCCAGACCGTTTCCTCGCAAGCCAAGACCTGTTCTAGGGCTGGCAGACGCGAGCCTTTGACACGAGGGCGACCAATCGTGTGTGGGCTGCGCTCTTGAGGTGGCTCATGAAGCACAGCATCGAATCGGCCCGTGATGATGAGCGTTACCCGGCTCTGCTTTGGCATGCAAACCCAGTTCCAGCACACTGTAGGCGGTATCGCCCATCAGCCTGATGCGCCGGCCTGGGAGCCATCGACGGACCAGGCTGATCATCTGATGGGCCCACATCCCGATGGTCTTGTGCCGCTTGCCCAACCGTTCGCTCACGCGCAGCGAGTCGTCGCCAGCACACACAGGAAAGGTAATGCCCATCGCTGCTTGGTCCAAGGGACGGTGACGACAACTGCCATCACGATCCATCGCAGACCCGGGCTACTGACTGACCTCTCGCGGCTGGAGAGAGCGCTATCGCGGTAATGTCCCCGGAGGCTCGATTTTGCTGCCCCAGCGTCGTTCGAGTGTTTCATCGATCACCAGATCGATACACGCTCCGACCGGCACACAGGTCTCGACGATGAGCAGGAGCAATTGGCGACTCACGGCTAAAGGAGACCAGCGCGCTCGATGAAGCACCTGGTGAAAGAGACTCCAGTTGCCCGCCATACTGTTGCCACTCGCCCGCAAGGCTGCCGCGACGGTGCGGCGTCCCCGGGTTAGGAGCGTTCCCGTCAATAAGGTCATCAGTTTCCTCCAGGTCGGAGCCGTAAACAGTGGTCGAAAGGCTGTCAGAACTTCTATAATGGGGTCGGGAAGGGGCATGAACTTCCTCCTGAGTAAGATAGTGCTTTGATCAGCTTGTATCTTACCTCACGAGGGTTTCATGCCTGGTTCTTTCCCCCACATTGTACAAAGTCGAGCTAAGCAAGCCCAAGGACAGTTCCAGGAGAATTTACATTTCGATTTCCTGCTCGCGGATGTGGAGGCCCATTTTCAGGCACTCACCCTCTCTCCGGCAGACGTGCTCCATCATATCGGCAGTCCTTTTGCGCCAGACAAGGATGCTATCTAGCCGCGAACTCACGCCGCATAATCAACTTGGAAGCATGTAGACCCCACCAGGGGATCAAGCAGCAGATACCAGAACCGAACGTCGTACCAATTCCACCAGATCACACAGGTGGCAAGGTTCTCTCCTTCCCGATCCTGGCTGGATTACATCATGATAACCGCAGAAGTGCATGAGCTTTCCTATTCAGTCGAAGAAGTGCACGCCTGAGATGTGCAGAAAATGTCTCAGCAGCTGCTTTCCGTGCATATCAGTTGTTATTCCTCCAGCAGGCGGAATCTCTCTGCCGGTTTTCCCAAATCAGTGGCAGAAAGAAGACTCATGTGCTTCATGGTGAGAGTCCTTCACAGCTGAACTGGCGAGGAATGCTCTAGCAGGGAAAATCCTCACTCCATTTTGCATACTGAATATCAAAGAAGAGAAGAAGCGAAGCGATCGAAACATCCAGTTCCCCTACGGATGCCACAAGTAGCCAGCACAGCCGCAGGCGACTTTCAGCTTCATCGGCTGTTAGGCGCCGCTGTGCTCTAGAGTCGAAACCAGGCGACAGCCCAGTTGTTGGCCAATTCGTCATCACCCTCACGTTCGTCTCGAACCCAGTTGATCAACCCGATCAATCAACTGCTGCTGAAGCTCTCGGGGCGAAGTGATGAGACTAGGCTCGAGACTCGCCGTTGCGAGTTTCTTGGCCTCATCAAGCCAAGCTTGGGTGTACTCGACATAGTCCGTCGCATCGATACGTGCTTTCAGGACATCGCGGTAGAAAGTAACACCTTTATCCTGGTGTCGGAAGAACCAGCTCACTCGCCACCACTGATCTTTTTTTAAGTCAGGCGGGAACTTCTTGCGGTATGTGACATTCATGTTGATAGCCTGCCTGCCCTTATACCCAATAGGCACTCGGCTGCTGGGATCGGAGCCCCAGCCGAGCGGTGCAGCCCAAATCGGCAATTTGAGTTGTTTGGCCATGTTGAAGGCGAAACATTGTTCGATGGCATCGATGTAGTCCTTTAAATGGGCTTTATTCGCGGACTTATCCTGCTCGTTCTTGGGTGATGCCTTGAAATTTTGGACCGGTGCTCTCAGTCCATCTGGGGCTACACACCCCCAAAGCTTGATTAACGGCGCGGGGGCGAATGCCTTTGCAAACTTGTCACCTTCGGCCCCCGCCAGGGGATTGCTGCCGAAGAAATCTCGCACGCGGAAATCGGTATCGTGTGGATCTCTATTGAGAGTATCGTCGTCGTCGATGCTCTCCCCGGCTGGACCAAGCTCGCCAGTATCCCAAATAATAGGGCCTCCCATCCAGCCGTGGCTGAAAACCTGCATGGAGACAATGCTCCCCTTCTCCTGTTTCTTTACCCAGTCATAAAATGCCAAAACAGACGGTCGTTCGGTATGCGGATCGACGATATTGGTTTCGTAGTCCCTAATTTTCACCTTCGGCAGGAGTTCAACTTCGGAGTCTGGATTTTCAGGACCCTTCTTGCCTCGCTTTATAACCCAACGGTTCCATGTCTTGAGCTTGCCGTTGGGGTAATCAAAGAAGACCAGTGTGACCGGACTAGGATCAACGTCCTTCATAGGGTCAAAATGGAAAAACATCCATGGATACTCCTGGTAATTCTCACCTGGATTCCAATGTGCACCTAGCACGAAAACCACCTGTTTGGTCGCCATAGCTCAGTTACCTTCTACTGGACGCCAGTTCCACTCGTCCGGAGCCACCCGATCCCACTTCGGCAGATCGGCACCATCTCGCACGATGACCAGCGCGGTGGGCACGCGAACATCCCACGGCTCGCCGACCGCAATCTCTCCCTGAGGTGCCCCAGTACGTTCGCGGATCTCGTCCACGATCGACACATACAGAGGACTGTTAATCTGGGGTGGTTCGCCATCACCACCCCAGATCACGCCAGTCTCGATGAAATGCGTGATAGCCACCTCAAAGCCCGGTCGCACCGGAACGACCACCCGCGCTGCGCCCGCTTTTACAAAATCAAGGAAGAGCGGATCCACATCTTGCTTCACGAATCGGTCGATCCACGACGTCTTGCGCGCCCAGAAATAGGGATAGAACACGTACTGCATTTGATCCCACTCGAACGCCTGCTCGAAGAAGCGGATGTATGCACCTTCCTCGGCCGCCTCCGTGAAGTCGAAGTACGGTGGTGTACCGTCTTTCGTCGCGTCGAACGCGTCATAGCGCTGCTGCGTGATGATCGAGATGCAGTGCTTCTTGAGCTCGGTGTTGATCGTGCGGCTGTTCTCCGCCGGCGGTGCGCCGAACGGGCGGCGCGATTCGCGTTCCGCCTGCGCCTCGGCCTCCGAACGAAGTTCCTCCACTTTTTGCTCGTACAGCCGAACACGCTCGTCGTAGGCAGCGCGAATCTTCTTATACGCGGCGAGGCGCCAGCGGCCGAGTTCTTCGTCCGTCCGCTGCGCTACGATGACGACGTCGATCGAGTACGTGTTGGTTTCCCACGCGAGGACCGAGACGCCAAGCTTCATTTCCGCCACGAGTTCGTATGGCTCCGAACTCAGGTTCATAAAGAGTTCGGGCTGGTGCGCCAGCTTCCCCCCTGCGCTCAGACCCACTCGGTCGGCAGTGCCAGGTTTCCACACCACCCGTTGGTTGCCGATGGCGAATCCGACGACGGGGTTCTCGTCGGTGAACGCCAGTCCCCGGATGCGGGCGCGCAATGGACGATATCCGGCAGGGACCTGCGCCTCCATACGTGTGGCACTATGCGGCTGCCCCTCCTCATTGGCATTGTCATCGCCATGCTTTACACCGACCGCGAGTATTTTGTACAAAGGCGGCGGCGCTTCGATGTCCGTTGCACCGAATGCGGCCGCAAGGGCCAGCACGTTGAGCTCGGTGATGTGCGATGCATCAGGTACGAGCGTCTCGAGTTTTTCGGGAGGGGGCGGCAGCTTGATGTCCAGGTTCGGATGCTGCTCCACGTGCCACAGGAACGATGCCGGCTCGGGCACCATGAAATCGAACATCTCACGCACACCATAGTTGAAGACTTGTGCCTCGTAGATCTTGTCAATGAACTGGTAGATGCCCCGGATGTGGGTGGCCGTATCGTTGTTGATCTCATGCAGATTGGTCTCCTCCGTTTCGCGGATCACGGTACGGGATTGCTGCACGCGTGCTCGCTCGGTAATGCGCTCGAGCGATCGATTCACAACATCGCGGGCATAGCGCGAGGAGTTTTTGGCCGTTTCTTCCGAGGAGGTAGCGGTGTCCATGGTGAAGTTGCTCGAGAACTCGACGCTGGGGCCGTACTTCCCCGAAAGGCTGAGCCCGAAGCCGATCTGCTGGTCTTCCTTGATGGTGCTCGAGGTCTCGCGGTTCAGCTCGAACCGGTCCGCCGTCTCGAGTTCGGTCTGCTGCTCGCGGGTGACCTCGTTATCGGAAGAGAACGTTTCTTCGATGCGTTCGAGTTGCCTGTGCGCCCGCGACTTCTTCTCGCCGATAAGCACGTTCTCGACGTGGGCGATCTCGCCAGCCTCGTACCGTTTAATCTGCTGCTTGACCACTAGGAGGTCCGCGATCCCCGCTGGGCGCACCAGCGCCTGTGCTGGCGGCGGTGGAAGCGACACTCCGGGTTGCACAGTGACGACAGGCTTGGGCCAGATGAGTACCTTTCCGGCCTGCCTAAGCCTCTCCGAGACGAGTGCCTGTACGACCACATCGATCGGCACGGCAGCCAAATCAATCCCGCGGTCTTTCAGGACGGAGAGTGTCCGCGGCGAAACGTGCTGGCGTGCGGCCACCGTCAGGGTGAAAGGAGTGCCATCGCGTGCCGAGGCTATGCCGTGCTCGTTGGGGAGAACGAGAAGCTCCGGTCGGTCGAGCCGCGCCAGTTCGTCGATCGCATCTGACAATCGGTTGGCCGATTCGTATGCTGGCGACTCCACTGCGCCAGTGTTGCGTCCGTGCTCCGGCTCTGACGACTCGTCCGTCCGAGGCGAGGGCGGCGCGAGGATCGGCCGTTCGAGGAACTTCGCAAGCGCGACGGATGCACCCTCGTTGCCGCTCCGGCGCTGCGCGAGCAGGTCATAGACGCGATAGATGTCCTGCAGCGCATCGAGATCCTTGGGGAAGCTTCGCGTGGCGAAGAAAGCTGCCAGCAGCGTGTCGGACAGTGCATGTCTCTTATCATCAAACGCATGATTGGGAAGCATCGCATCCAAGTTCGGCAACCGCTGGATCAAGTCGTCGGTCATGGCGTCCTTTTCTTGACTCAGCTCATCGAGCGTCGCCGCAATCTCCGGACCCAGCGGTATGTCGTTGAGTGAGTGCACCGTGTCGGTGTGGCTTTCGAGTGCAGCGTTGGCTAAGGCCGCCCGCCGCAGGGTGCTAGGTGCGCCCACGAGGCTTTTGGCAAGCTGTGTGTTGTCCACCAGCGGAATCGAGCGGGTTTCTTTCAGCGGCTTCCTCGGTCGCAACTGGATGAAGCGGAAGATATCATTCACTGAGTTCTCACTGAGCATGTTCGGAATCCCCTTTCGTGCCCCAATTCTAACGTTCGCGTTGCTAGGTGTTTTTCATAACTGAACCTGGAGCCAGAAATTAACCAGGGATGATGCAACTCAGCAGTTTCTTTTCTCTCTTGCCACAAAGGGATGAGAGGAGGTGGCACCTGCTTCGAGAATAATCAGGCATCTTTCCAAGTGGCTCCCGTTTCCACATAATAATTGGCTCCCGGACTCATCATTATGTGATTATCGAAAACAGCTATAGGCAAGCTAGCAATATTGCTAGGTGAAAGCATTACCGTTTTTGAGAGCGAGAGGTATATTGATCCCCCTATTATTAGAAACCTAAAAGGGACATTTACCAACACTATTGTACAAGACGTTCCCACGAGAGCTTTTTCGCAGTCGAGTTTTATCACAGAGAGGCGCAATTGAGCCTTGCTTTAATGAACCCCATGAGCCAGAGTCCATTCCAAACCGGGTGCTAGCTAGTCCCGATTTGAAGCGCTCTTCTTGAGGGGAAAGTCGAGCAGATCACTCTGACCGGCTTATGAGCCTACAGAGCTGTGCTACTGAGGTGGAACGCATAGAGCTTATGGTCATCAGAGCCGATGTAAACTATCCCATGATCCACTACTGGTGAAGAGTAGATCCCAGTTCCATCTCCAATGCGGGTAGGGGTAATCCAAAGCTGATGACATGGGGACTGGGTAGTGGCACAAATAAGCAGGATAAGGGAGACTGTGAGGACCAATTCCAGAGAAAAAAGAGGAGCCTTTCATGGTCACCATCACCGTTCACGGTCCTCACTGAAAAACGCGACGCGCTGGTGCGCAATGGTCACGCCCCCAATGGCAAACAGCTCTATTGCTGCCGTGCCTGCGGACGGCAAAGCCGTGAGAATCCGACTCCCCACGCCTATCCCGAAGCACTCCGCGGGGAGATCCTGCATGCCTATCAAGAACGCAGCAGTCTCCGCGGCCTCACACGCACCTTTGGGGTCTCTGGCACCACCATATCCAATTGGATCAAAAAAAAGTAGCTCAGCTTCCTCCCTTCCAGACCACCCTGCTTGCACCGGATCCCGAACATCCCGCTTCTACGACCCTGGAACTGGACGAGCTCTGGTCGTTTGTGCTCAAAAAAGCACACGACTCCTGGATGTGGATGGCTCTCTGCCGCAAGACGCGACAGGTGGTCGCTTATGCGGTGGGTGATCGGAGCCTGCCGGACGTGCCAGCGGCTGTGGGAAGCGATTCCGCAGGGGTATCGGCAGGGACACTGCGAAACGTCTTTCTGGGCAGCCGACGCGGCAGTGATCCCAGAGGAGCAGCACCCAGCGGTGGGAAAAGAGACGGGAGAAACGGCCCACGTCGAGCGATGGAACAACACCTTGCGCCAACGTCTGGCTCGTTTTGTGCGCATGACGTTGTCCATATCATGCGTCGGTGATCATGCATGAGGCCTGTCTGCTCCTCTTTCTTCACCGCTACAACCGAGAGCGGGCCATCCTGCTCAAGTGAGCCACTACCCTTACCCCTACCTCCCTTTCATCCCTTTCAGCTTCTCACGGATCTGGTCCATGCTCGGTTGCGTATAACGTGCCGTGGTCTGAACCGCAGGTGTGCCATGCTTGGTGATATGACCCAAGTACACTGCCAGCTCCCCGTCATCCAGTCCTGCCTCTTTCTTAGTACTACTCTGTTAGTTTCGCCGAGGACGAAAAACTTTGATTTGTTCGGTTTCAATAAGCCATAAGACAACATCCTGGAAGAGCAGGATCAGCACCTGCCGATGGCAAGCCGGGAGGCTGAGCTGCCGAGCAGGGGGGAAAAGCCGCCCCCGGGACAGGATCGGTCTGAACCTCTTGCCCCAGCGATTGGAGCATGAGAAAGGTGTAGGCCAGCATCACCAAGGCCAGATGGCGATGCAAGCCATCCCAACTGCGCCCTTGAAAGTGATCGAAGCCGCATTCGCCCTTGCTATCCTCATAGAACTGTTCGACCGGCCAGCGCAGGTGCGCCAGTCCTACCAGACGAGACAAGGGAGTGTCTGCAGGCAGGCAACTGAAAAACCACTTGGGCTCGCCTTCCTCGCCTGGGACTGGGCGCTCTCCAAGCAGCCAGCCTTCTGGCCCCGTCCAACTGCGCCCATGGGTTTCGCTATGACGCGCACAGCCGGTTCCGGCGTGGACACGGATGGCCACGAATTGCTTGCGCAAGGCACCTCGGCTGCCTTCGCGCCACTCCACTGTCTGCCAGGCGGATTCTGGTTGGGCCTCGGTGATCTCTTGAGCGTCGTGGCGAGGCGCCGGACGTGCTTTCTTGGGCTGACCGCGCTTGCGCGGAGCAGGCTCAGCTTGCTCGGCTTCGGCCTGCTGCATTTCGTGGAGCAAGCGGACCCCGAAGTCGCAGGCGACCGCGCAGACGTAGGGCAGCTTTCGTTCGTCCAAGGCGCGCAAGAAACTGGGAATGCCATAGCCTGCATCAGTCACCACCGTCGCAAAAGGCACGCCCCAGGCCTGGGCTCGATCCACCAACTGCAAGGCCAACTCTGGCTTGGAGGTAAAGGTCACCGCCTCCGGGACGCGCGCGTCTCGGCACCGCTCTCGATCTGCTGCCCACACCTCGGGCAGATAGAGGCGTGCGCTCAGCGGCCAGTGCAACGGCTGGCTCGTGCTCGGCTCATCGACGACGTACTCGGCGCTGACCACGATTTGGCAGTTGCCTTGCTTGCCCAATGTGCCCGAATACTGATGCTGCACGCCCACCGAGGCTTTGCCTTGTTTGGGCAAGCCGGTGTCATCCAGCACCAGGACGCCATTGGCCGGGCTGCGCTTCACCAGCAAGTGCACACGGGCTTCATCCAGGGCCAGTGGGTCCCAGGCCGCATCCGTCAACAGATGTTGCAATTGTTCCAGCGAGGTGCTCGCCACCGCCTGGGCGATTGCCTCACAGTTCTTACGAGGCAGATCGCTCAGCAATCCGGTGGCGTAGCGCTCCAGCGAACGGCGGCTGGTGCTGCGTCGAAACAACGGCACAAACGGCTCCAAGTAAGCCGCCAATTCTGGCAAGGGATCCGGCGATCCCTTTGGCAACGTGATTGTCTTCATCTTCCTATCGTAGCACGAAACTAACAGAGTAGTATTAGCACGATGTGCAAAGTCATGACGGAGGTCATGGAAGGTCACATCACGAATGAACGATGCTTCCGCTTCGGTCGCGCTTGCCTTGAGTTGTTTGAACCACTCGTGGATGGCAGCCTCCCCAAGTCGCCATCCATCCAGTTCTCCTGCTTGAATAGGGATCGTTTCGCGCTGTGACGTGAACACATAGTGACTCTCTCGGGTGCGTTTTCCCTTCTGGAGATACTCGTAGAGTGGTTCCCGTGCTGTGTTTAAGAGGCTAATATCACGGTACTTCTCTCCTTTATGCCCGACATGGAGTTTGCCGATCTTCCGTCCCACCTGGGCATACTTCATCAGCAGGTAGGAAACATCGCTCACGCGGCACCCCGCCCAGTAGCCCAAAGCAAACATTGCTGCGCCACGGAGGTCTCCTGATCGCTCGACCAGATTGCGGAGCACGAGACGTTGATCTTTTGATAATTCACGCGGAGCCAGTAAGGCCTGGGGAGCAATGGTGATGCCACGAGTAGGATTGGTTCTAATCTCGCCCTCTGCTATGAGCCAGTTTGCGAAGCCGTTCACCACCGTTTTTACCCGCTCCTGGTGGCTGGTACTATACTCCTGCTCCTTGAGTTCTTCCACGTAGTCTCCGAAGACGGTCTTCGTCAGGAACTTCGGATGAAACTGCCCCTCACTCCCTGGAAACTGGGCCACCCACACAGTGAGTTGGCGGAGAATGCGGAGATACGCATCAATCGTGGCTTCGTTCTTTCCGCTGAGTTCGGCACGAGCGTATGCCTCAATCCACCGATTGGTCGCGGTCTGTGGAAAGAGGAGTATCTTGTCATCCGTCCGTGGTGTTGACATGCGTTGTTCTCCTTTGCGTATGAGCCGATGGGTGATGAATAGTCGCAAGATTCGTCGCCGTTCTTGCTGATGAAACAGAAGAGCATTAACAGCTTCATAGAGCATCATGTGGTCCTGAAAAATTTCTGTCAAGAGTTTCGGGGTCTCATTTTTGCCCGGGAGACCAGTATCTGGATCGCTGTTCTGCTCGATAAATACTATTTGCTTGCTTTGGACTCTTGACAGAAGTGCCCTTCCGTCAAGGCTTTTCTGTCATGAGTCAGTATGGTAGAAAATATATCGTATGTCCAAATAGGGAGACTAAGATTGGCGCAGTTCTTTTTTTGCGCCAGAAGTTGAGTGATGATAAGCCTACTCATCATATTACTTATAGCATTGATGTTCTACACTAAATGACCCATCAGTGCGACCATGTTGTCGAACCCACTCACGGAGACTTGAGAGGTCAGATGCACAAACTTTTATGTAGTCTCGCTCAGTAAAGCCTCCCGGAGCTGCATTCTTACTATAATGGCTCATTGTTTTGCACCATGCTCGATGTAAGACCATATAGCTAGGATTTTTGCTCCGTCCTGTATTAATGACAAAACCGTGAGGATGTGAGTGGATCCAATCCAAATAAAGCTGCTCCTTGTGAGAAAATTCTTGTGCCGCTTGTGAGGAAGATGGTGACATAGTTGATGGAATAGATGGGATCGATGAAGCTGGAGCCAGGACAGGAGGTTGGATGAGATGGATCGCTGGGGTTTTGTTCAGCACCGTGGTTTGTGAGAATGGCTCTCGGAGCGCAGCCAGAAATACCAGGATATCGACGTGGCGTTCGGCACGCTGTTTGGCCATCGCTTTGAGAATGGCCGCTTCAATGGCTGGTGATAAGAGGGGATTATAGCGAGTGGGCGGGATGGGTTGCTCGGTCATATGTTTCCAGCCCATCGAGAGGAAATCGGGTGCCATAAATGGCTGATGGCCAGTTACCAGTTCATAGGCAATACAGCCCAAAGCGTATTGATCGCCCTCTCTGCTAATGATCCCCTGGAATTGTTCCGGGGCTATGTAGGATGGTGTCCCGCCGATAGTTGTGAGATGTTTCACACTTGCAGTGGAGAGCATGGTAGCAATTCCAAAATCTGCCAGTAACACTTCCCCCTGCGCGTTGAAGAGGATATTCTCTGGTTTGAGATCACGATGGATGATCTGCTGCTGATGTGCATAGTGGAGCGCTTGCCCAACCTGGATGAGAATGGTTATGGCTTTTTCAAGCGGAAGTGGCGCTTGGGCATAGCGCGCAGAGAGCCCCCCGCAGCGTAGCGAGCAATGAGATAGGGTCGGCGCTCACTGAACCCGAAGTCCAGCAGTGAGAGGATGTGCGGATGCTCCAGCAGCGCCAGGATTTGCGCTTCTTGCATAAACTGCTCACGCTCTTTGGCCGAACCCAAATAGGCGTGTAGAAGCTTGATTGCGACGATCCGTCCTTTAATATGCATATGCTCTGCACGGTACACGCTGCCATAGGCTCCGCTATTGATTTCCTCAGTGATTCGGTAGTTGCCAATCTCTTTTCCAATCAGGCCATCTCTTTCCATAAGAACACTCCTCACACATTCTATTGCTCTGCCTATTATAACAGGTCGTTAGTTCAATAGCTGAACAACCATAGAGGAATGAGGTAGAGCTACACTAAGAGATATTCCCCTGAAATTAGGGGGAGGGTAAATCAATTTCATGCGCGGTGGTGCGCCTGTGCAGCGGCGCATGACTCATTGTTGGCGAATTCGATTTCATGCTGCCGAACCCGCGAAATTAGGCTTAAAGTGAGCATCATTTTTGATTATGCCAACAATCTTCTTAAAATAGCGGTAAAAAAGGTAAAAACACCTTCTGAAGCCATTCTCTCTGGCAGTGTTTTCACAACCTTAACTCCCCAGATTATTGAATACTCCCACTTCGCTGCCTAGCGCGATCTCGCCCTTCACTACAAAGCCGAGAATGAGCCCTGTCGTCACCATACGCGCGATGTCGCCAATAGCCTTTAGATCAAGCGGCGCACGCAACGCGAAGGCCATACGCTTTTCAGTGTGCGTGACGACGAACGGGGCACTACCTTCGAGTGGGACACGCTCTTCGAACTCCGCAATGAGACGGTATGCGATACCAGCCATGTTCAGCGTCTCATCGAGGTGATAGCGTGCGCCTTCATCATGGGCAGGAAGCAAGTAGACGATGAGCAGGGTTGGTGGATGCTCACTCATCGGCGGCTACCCTCCTCCTATTGCCATGGCTTCTTCCCACTTGGAGGTCGACCAGGAATGAACCAGGCATCTCACCCGTGCGGGAGTGTCACTCCCCAAGACTTTCGGGTGCTGCCTCTGCCACCACGCGCGGTTGCTGCTTCGTAAATAAGACCACCGAGTCGCATTCCTCAATGTATTGCACCTCGAACATTCCCTCACCTGATTGTTGCCGACGTTTGGCTTCCTGCTCGGCCTCACCTTCACTCTCATAGACTTCAGCGGAAAACCAGCCGCCCGGACATTCGAGATAGAGATGGACAGGACAGTTCTCAGGATACGTATCAGCCATCATGAACCAGATCTCTATGCAATAGGCCATCGTTACGTCGTACAGTGTTTTTTCATTGTCCTTGGGGAGGTCTTCTGTTCGTACTTTCGGCGGGATAGGGATAAAACGAGTCGTCTGCGAAGATACCTGGCTGCAGAGGACACACACCTCCTCACGCAGTGCCATTCTCAGCTTCTGTGCGTCCAGTCCGATACGTGCTTCGTCGAGTTCCTGCTTGCAGATCCGACGTATTGCGGCCACCAATTGCTCCACCCTCTGCCGCCTTTCCCATTCGATTCCTCGCCGACGGAGGCTTCTGCGTATCTCTTTGTCGGGTATAGTTTGCATCTCCTCTTGTATTTCCTCGAGCTCCTGGACTCGCTGTTCAAAATAGGCTAACCAATCATTGTCATTTTCTGGCCACCAATCACTCTCCCCATCTGGTCCAGTGGTCTGATTCACCAGCAGAATCGCCAGTCGCTCTATCTCTTGATTCACAGCCTCTCCCTCTCTCAGTAATGGAGTTGTGCGATGATCTTGCGATGCGCCCCGACTCCTGGTGTGTTTCACCTGGTTCCGTTTGAGAGAACGATGCTTTTTCCTGATACGCATGGCCTACCTCCTACAAAAAGGAGCGGGAGCGCCAGTCTCCCTTGAGGGGACGGGGTGAAAGCGACCCCGCTCACACAGCGATCCATACGGCTCATTACCGCATTTCGGGCAAAGAAAACGAATAGTAACATATGAAAACAGTACGGATATATCGTCTGAGCCATCTTTCGCCCTTGCTCTTCCGGCGTCTCAAGGAGGCGCAGCAGGAAGCAGCCCGCGTGTGGAACCTCTGCATGGAGAAGCACAAGCAGGCGCGTCTGACTTATGCGCCGTGGCCGGGGCAACGTGAGTTGGAGCAGACCACCAAAGGCCGGTTCGCCTTGGGCGCCCAGGTGGTGCAACAGATCGTCCATGCCTTTCTTGCCAACGTTGAGACGACTCATACCTTGCGCCGGGAGCACCCTGAGATATGCATGAAGTATCCCTGGCGCACCAAAGGGTTCTACCCTGTGAAGTGGCCCGCCCAGGCCGTCCACAAGGAGAAGGGGCGCGTCGTCTTGCCGATGGGCAGAGGCCGCCCATCTCTCGTCTTGCCCCTTGATCTCCCGGAGAAGAGCGGGGCCTGCACGCTCGTCTGGAATCGGGGCTTTGAATTGCATGTCTGTATCGAGGTTCAAGAGGCGCAAGAGGCACCCGGCACGGTGCAGGCGACTGTGGACCTGGGGGAAATTCACCTCGCCTCCGTGACCACGAACACCGGCAAGGCTCTCATCGTGACTGGACGCGGCATTCGCAGCCTCAAGCGGCAACGCAGCAAGCAACTGGGGCAGATCGGAAGGCTCCAGAGCCGCTGTACCAAACACTCCCGTCGTTGGAAGAAACTCCAACGCGCCAAGAACAAGGTTTGTAGGCGGGCCGAGCGGCGCGTCCGCGACCTGCGCCACAAAGCCACGCGACAAGTGATCGATTTTTGCGTCAAGAGGCAAGTGGGAACGCTCTTCATCGGCAACCCGCATGGCGTGCGCAGCCGGGACTCCGGCCGTCACCACAATGGTCGCATGGCCCTGTGGGAATACGGCAAAAACATCAACTACCTCACCCATAAATCCAAGCAAGCCCGCATCCTGAGCTTCACCGGCTGCGAACGAGGAACCAGCAGCCGGTGTCCCCGTTGCGGGCACAAGCCCAAGCCCAAAGGCAGAACTTGGGCGTGCCGCCGCTGCGGGTTTCGCGGCCACCGCGACCTCGTCGGCTCGGTCAATATGCATCCACTTGCGTTCGGTACGCATCCGAAGTTTCCTCGTTCCTTCACGTATCTCCGTCCTGGCCCTGCCAGGGAAAGGAGTAGTCGGGCAGGCACGCCCCAATGTTGTCTAAGCGAGTCAGCGGCTCAACCACATGTTCCAGACGTGGTTCCTTCGGGAACAGGCCTCCCCGCCGATGCTGCTTAGAAGCTCGTCCGCGTTTACGCGACGGGAGTGTCACGAAGTGCGTTTTCGATCTCTTCAATGAGTACGTCAATGGCCGCGAGCACGCTCTGTGAGTTTCTTTGAATCATTCTTCAAACTGCATTCCCCAACTCAAATGATATCCTTCATTCCCTGCGTTTCGTGAGCAGTATCCGGGACTTCCTCGATCAGCTCTCCAGGGGTAACGCCTAAAGCCCTTGCTAGCTTGCCGAGAGTCTCCGTGGTTGTGATATAGTATGGGTCTTTGAACATCCGCTTAATGGTGTTATAAGCTATATCAGCATCACGCTGCAGTTTGCCCATACTAATCCCTTTCTCTTTAGCAACTTCTTTCACGCGTAAACGTACTGCCATCAACTACTGCTTTCATATGTACTGCCCAGGATTGTAGCAGTTTTTAATTCCTCACAACACTAGCCAGCCACCATGCCCACATAAACATATCCTACTTACAAGTGGGAGCCATATACGTCATTCATAGGGCGAATTTTTTGATAGTGCATATCTTCACTAGGCAAAACTTTTCATGATCCTCGTAGAAAAGACATGTTTGTTGCTTGGACTAGGCTTTGTTTCTCTGTTCCTTCCATATCAAAGGAGCGAAACATATCTCAGTGGAGATAAGTATACTAGGGTCTGCACTTTTTTTGAATAGCACATAACAGTTCATTTTCTAATAATAGCGCATTCCACTACACTGATCGCATGAATGACAGTGTAAATTCCTCACCTTTTCCGGGATATGTTTCTGTAAAAGAAGCTGCTGAAATGCTTGGCCTCTCACCAAGGACGGTGTACGACTACATTGAAGAAGGACGTCTGCCTAGCGCTCGGTTCGCTGATGTGATCGCGATTTCAAGAGAAGAGATCAGGAAATTCAAGCGTGAACCTTCCGGTCGCCCACGCAAAAATACTCCACTTTGGCACATCTCTTCAGGCAACAACACGCAGTTCATGTCTCTCATCTCGGTGCAGTTGCGTGCTGGTCAACGCGATGTATTGCAGCAAAAATTGGAAGTGATCAGGAAAAAGAAACAACACCTCTTTCCCGGAACGGTAATGCGGTATGTTGCTGCGAGCAGTGATTCTTTTGAGCGAGTTATTTTCATTCTCATCTGGCGAGGAACCGTCATACCAGACGAAACGACACGTGAAGAAGCACTAGAAGAGTTCCGGCGCTCACTAGATGACGTGTTAGATTGGAGTACTGCTCAGCATGAATATGGGCCGGTGCTGATGCACACATAAATTATTTCTTTTCCCACGGGAGAGAAAACTGCGGCTGAGGAATCCAGCCAGCTTCTGCTTACAAACCAATGAGACACTCATCGGTACACAACAATTGACATGGCATCCTCTCCAGTACCCGGAACGGTTAACTGATTTGAAGATGGCAGCAAAAAAGGGACAAACCGGATGAGATTCTGTCATTTTCGAATATCGACAACAATTTGCAGTACCTGTCCTGGAAGCGCTTCGAGCATGACCTGACGTGATACCACTGGAGTGTCCTTTCCATGCCAGACCTTTTCCACTGGGACCTCAAGGAACGCCATGAGCACCTCCAATTCAGCCACACCAATGATCGCCTCTCCTCGTTCCATTGCAATATAACGCCGCCGTGATGTGTCGATTAATTTCGCACACGTTGTGATGGGAATATCTTTTTTTGTACGAGCCTCTCGCAATACCAGCCCTATCTCTCGATTGCGTTCTAAAAGTCTCTTTTCCTGATCTCCCATCGATCTACTCCGGTACTTTAGTCCAGATTGCAGTCAAATACATTGACTAACTCGCATACATTCATTATTGTTGAAACATATCGTATCGAATTCGATACGATATGTTTCAAACGACGCTATTCTGTTGCTTGTGATTTGAAAAGAGCCACAGTGAATGCAACTAAGTATACTACATTAATTGAGAATAAGACTATACGCTGACAGCCCTTTACAAGGGCATTCAGCAAATAAATACTGGGAATATATAGGGAAAATAGGAAGAATCAACAGGGAATCCACCGTAGAGTTTATCTCTGCACAGGTCCATTTGATGGGCCAGCACTGTAAGAAAGGAGTAGTTCATGCCTATTCGAAAAGTCAAAAGTACAGGAAGAAATGCTTTATGTAGCTTTTCTTTGCTCAAAATGGAAATGATGATTTCCGTTGAACGCTTGCAGAAAAGTAATTACGTGTGTTGCGCAGATTTTTATTAAATTATAGGTGAAACGTGCAAATCTTACAGCTGATAGGACATAGAAGCTTGGAAAGCTACCATAAAGTGGTAATCGAGATACGATGAAAACCGCGGAACGGAGAGATTGGCAAATGATTACGCAGCCGTTATTGTCTCATCCTCCATTACTGCCCTGCGAATCTTTACCGTCTCTCCTTGTTCGCCTTGCCCAATCCAATAGTTATGAACCTCGAAGCATATTGTCTACTCTGATAAGGGGATCTCTTAATGCTGGAAATACAGAGAGATTAGGATTCCCATCACATGTTAGTATTTTTGAAAGCATTGCGGCCTTAACTAATCTTAACACCTATGAGTTATACAATGCTACCCCTCATCATTTCGCTTATGTGCTCACTCCTCCGGAACATGAGATTGATTATATAGAATTATCTCAGGGTATATCCGTCCCTCTTTTGGCAAAAGGGGTTGCTACAAACCGCGTGCGATCAGAGTCTGCAGCTCAGTTCTGCCCATTATGTTTGAAGGATGCCCCTTATCATCGTCTCATTTGGTCATCTTTTGCTTCAGCCGCTTGTCTACAGCATAAATGTTTGCTGATGAATTCATGTCCAAAATGTGGAGAACCAATTAGAATTCCAGAAATCATTGAGACTCATTGTTCGAAGTGCAAAACGGACATCACGGAAACAGAAATAATCTCCATAGAGGATGACTATTTTGGCATGTTTACCCAATTAGCTCTCCAATCTTGGCTAATGGAGGGTGAACATCCCGGGACTTCCCAGTACGTTGTTGTAGAGCAGAGACCCGGGATTTTATATCGGGTAGTCGAAGGACTGCGATCCGCTTTATTGTATGTTGACCAACATTGGTCCCTGTGGCATTCTGCAAATACAGAGCATTACCTGCTTCAGTTGCAGCCTCAGAGACAGTCAGCAAATCTTACCCCTTACCAAAGTTACTGTTTGCATGCAACAGCCTTCAAAGGGATCATTAATTGGCCGCAGGGATTCCACGAATTTTTATCAGAGTATCGCAATCGTGAAAGTAAGAAGAGATTTCGAACTCATATCCCTTCCTCTGGAATTGGCGATGAATTAGGACATCTTTACGGTACATGGCTGAGGGTATATTGGTATCAACCATCATTTGAATTTGTACAAGAAGCTTTTCATCAGTATCTCGTTGATAACCAGGCTTCGTTCCCAGCCACTAAGCGTCTGCGGCGCTTTAAAGACTCACCTGATCTTGCCAAAGATCTGCGCTACATAAGCATAAATGAAGCAGTACAAACATTGGAAACAACAAATTTAAGGCTCAAGTCCTTGATAAAATCGCAGCGACTCATTGCGTACAAAGCCCAAGATAAGCCCTGGGCCACGCTGCTAAGCCAAGAAGATGTGTTAGCGCTGCGTAACGAGTGGAATCAGGTCGTTTCTCTTAAGGATGTGAAGATATGGCTAGGCTTATCTAAACACGTCGTTTTGAAATTAGTACAAGTGGATCTGTTAAAAGTCCGACGGATTAGCAAAGGCCGCATACATCAAATTTACTATCGGTCAGACGTTTTGGAATGCTTGAGCAGATTTTCGCAAATAGTGAAAAGGCTCGGTCCTGAGAATGGTCTAGACGCCAGGGATTTTATTTCTCTGAAAAGAACCACTCACCAATTGTCTAAAGCGGGACTAGATACAGCATTGGTACTCCAGCAAGTTGCAGCAGGTAGGCTTTGTGCATACCTCCCCGCGGGTCAACAGATTCAGCTCGGCAATTTACTTTTTTCTCGTGATGAAATTTCTTCATACCCCCAATCCACAAATGACATGAAGGGATGGATCGACAGGGAAGAAGTCGCCAAAATTCTAAAAATGAATAAAAATACCGTTATGAAGCGAGTCAAGGCAGGCTTGATCTCCCCTGTAGTAATTCGCGCGAATACCTACTATTTTGACAAAGACGCTATTGAACAGCATATGCATGATACTATTCGCCTTAGCCAGGCAGCAGAAATATTGGGCATATGCGAGCGTGCAGTTAGCAATTTAGTCCGTCAAGGACGCCTACAAGCCGTAAGTGGTCCTGGCATCGATGGGTTTCAATATTACATATTTAGCCGGGAGAGTGTCCGGCAATGGCGGCAGGGACGAGTCACCAGGAAGGAGGTACAACTACAACTGAGAGTGAACTGTAAGTGTATTGTTGAGTGGGTAAACCATGGTAAGTTGCATCCCCTTGAGGATAAAGCGTATAAGCCATGGTTTTTTTCGCGGCAGGAAATCTTATCAATACGCAAAGGGATCCATACCCAAATGGTAGAAAGCAAAACTAGCTAAGTTAAGGTGGTTTTATGCCTGTCAGAAGAGTGAGTAATCGCGGCGGGAATATCATTGGTTCCTTTCCGCCCCAGATAAAGGGAGAGAAAGTAAGGTATGAATCTACCATTGAACGCGATTTGGTCTACTTCTTCAAGTTCGATCCTACGGTGATAACGTACTATGCGCAGCCTATGGTCATTGTAGGAACAGATGCTGAAGGGAATGCCCATACATATACACCCGACTTCCTGGTTGTGCGGACCGAGAGAAAAGAAATCATCGAATGCAAACCAGAAGCACTTCTCAACAGCTCACATGCTCAGCAACAGATAGCAATAGGCCGGGAATGGGCTGCTAACAACAACCATGATTTTGCCATTGTTACCGACATCAATCTCCGTGCGGAGCACACTCTTGAAAACCTAAAAATTTTGTGGCGCTATAGTCGTCAGACAGTCCCAACCGCTATCCTCGCACGTTGCATCGATTTTATGGAAAAGCGTCTTGAGGGGGTCTTATTTCAAGACCTAGCCTTGTACTTGTCCACTTTAGCGACTCAAGAAATGCAGCAGCCGTTCATGCAAGCACCTCTTATTTATAATATGCTTTTTCGACATATTCTACGTGCGGAGATGACAGTGCCATTCACTCCAGCAACCCTTCTCAGGCGTTGCCAGACTCCCACAGCGGCTCCGCTCACATACATCCGTCCTCTAAGCAACCGATAGGAGGTCCAGTTATGGCCAGGCGGCGTTTTACAGTAGGGACACGCTATATCTACAAAGAACAGGTTTACGTTGTGCGTGAAATGCTCGTAAACGGAGGGATTTCAGTTGAGAATCTCAGTTACGGTGGACGCGTTGTAATGACACAGGATGACCTCGGTGAGATATGGGCGCGGGGAGAGATAACGTTTGAGGTAGCTGGCCCTCAGACGAAAAAACTTCAGGATAGACCATTGGCAACTGCGTACAAGATTACTGATTTTCAGCGGCTACCATCAAATGGGCGAGATGAAGCATGGAGAAGGTATCAGATCCTGCTGCCAATCCTGGCACGTCCTCGTTGGGAGCGAACGCGGGAATTTATTGAAAATCATGCCAAGTCTCTCAACCCTGATCCAAAACCGGATGATTCCTCTATTACACCGATTAAAAAAAATCCGCGCAAAGGAAAGACGATAGGCCAAGCCACAGGCCGTTCGAGCATCGAGCAGTGGTTGTATGCCTTCATCGAGAGCGGTTATGATATCCGCTCGCTCGTGCCTGCCACAGATCTGCTGGGAGGGAGAGGGAAACACAGGCTGGATGCAGATCTCGAGAAGATCATCGAGAGCGTGCTTGCAGAATGCCAGGCCAAGCCGAAGCACCGGACGGTCAAAGAGGTCCACCTGTTAGTGGTCAACCGCGTGGCGGAGGAGAATCGCTTCCGCAGGCCAAAGGACCAGCTGACACTTCCCGGCCAAACAACCATGTACCACCGCATTCAAGAGAAAGGAAGCTCCTCCATCCTAAAGCGCCGGGCGAGCAGGTTAGAAGTGCAGGCCGCAAGTCCCGTCTCCCCCGGACCGAGGCCCACACGGATTTTGGCGCGAGTGGAGATAGACGACACGACGCTTGACCTCATAGTCGTCGATTTAGAGGACCGTATGCCAATTGGCCGTCCCACGCTGACTTTCGCGCTTGATGCATACAGCGGCTTTCCCTGCGGTGTCTATGTAGGATTTGAGCCGCCCAGCTATGAAACAGTGCAGGCCTGCCTGCTTCACAGCATCCTTCCGAAGCCCGATTGCCAGCGCATCTATGGAACCAAGCACCCTTGGCCTACTTACGGGCTGCCGGAGGTATTAGTTGTAGATAATGGGAAGCAGTATACCTGCCATGATTTAGAGGACGCCTGTGGCCAACTCGGAATTATTCTTGAGCAGATGCCGGTGAAGAAAGCCTGGTTCAAGGCACGGGTCGAGCGTTTTTTCAAAACGAACAATACGGGCCTAATTCATGGCCTGCCTGGTACCACATTCTCGAATATCCTTGATATAGGCGATTACGATCCCTCTAAGCACGCCTGTATTTCTCTTGCTGGCTTTATGGAGCTGCTCCACGTCTTCCTGCTTGACGTGTATGCACAGGATTGGCACGAGGGGGTGGGAGGTGGGTCTGGTGGGATACCCGCGAAATTGTGGGAGGAGAGCGTGAAAGACGGTTTTGTTCCCTGTCTGCATCATGACGCCGACGAGATGCGCATTCTCCTGTACAACAGCGAGCGCCGTACGGTACAGCGCAGCGGAATCGATTATGAAGCGCTCCGCTATCAAGAGAGCGTCTTACTAGAGCCACTCCGGGACCGCCTGCAAAAGAGGAAGAAGGCCCGGGGCACCGTCAGTCCTGAGGGCCAGGACGAGGACGACGACAGGGCTCATGTTAGGATCAACCCGGCGGATATGAGTAGTATTTATGTGTACGATGACGATCCAGAGAACCCGAAGTGGCTGCGTATTCCTGCTGTAGATCAGGAATACACAAAGGGTCTGTCGCTGTATAAACACCGTGTTCTCCGCAACTATCTACTGCGAAAGAAGAAAGCGGTGAATATCTATGAGCTAGCTGCGGCCAAACAACATATCCAAGAAATTGTTGACCGTGAGTATCAGTTGACCCGTAAGGGTCGCAGAAATATGGCCCGCTACCGGGGAGTGAAAGCCGGCCCGCCTCCTCAAGAGGTGACAGATCCCCCTGCCTCTTTGCCTCTTGAGGCTGAACAGATACCCGCACAACGGCCAGGGGCTAAGAGGGGAGGAGATGGGAGAAGAGGCAAAACGGGTGAGGGGACATCTGCTGGAACTCCAGCTTCAACAGGCCAGAAGAAGAAGGGAGAGGGAGGAAACAGCTCTGCGCCATCTCAGGCTGCTACGGACACTCTTCCAGAACAGGCTGCTACGGCAAAAATCCCCAGCCGTGAAGGTTGGGGTGGAGATTACAATTTGCCCTAGTGTTACAGGAGTTGTCTCTCACATGCGGCCCTGCAAGGGCTTTTACCGGTAAGAGATGGTTCCTCAGAGAGAAAGGAGATTGTTTTGAGTACTCAACCCCACGCCGGTGAATCTGCACCGGAAATGCTCTCGCGGGAGGAGATCTGCCGGCTTCCCGGATCTGAACGTCGCCGTTACGTGGAACGCATACGCATAATTTACCCTCGCTGGCGCGCCATTACAGATGAGATCCGCCGCTGCCACCAACTATTTCCACTGGCAGCTGAGCCCGAATGCCTCTTGCTTGTAGGTCCTCCAGGAGCAGGAAAAACAACCCTGCTGGCATCCTATGCTCAACTGTATCCGGCAGTTATTACAGCGAGCGCTACTCTACGGCCTGTTGTAATGGCGACAACCCCTTCGAGGGCGAACGTCAATAACTTAGAAACAGCTCTCCTCACTGCTTTAGGTGACCCTGCTGCCGATCGGGGCTCAATAGGCAGTAGAGAACTCCGACTCATTCGATTTTTCAAAGAGATCTGCCGAGTAGAGATGCTTATTCTGGACGACCTCCAACACTTCTGGGACAGGCGGAGTAAGACAATTTTGCATGATGCAAGCAACTGGCTGAAAACCTTTATTAAAGAAACGAAAGTCTCCTGCGCGCTTGTGGGGTTACCAGGTGAAGCGGAAGCAGTGGTGAATACCAACTCCCAGCTGGCGAGCTTATTTGGCGATCCATACCGACTGAATCCCTTTGAGTGGGACGAAACAGATCCCGCATCTACCAGTGATGAGTTTCGCACCTTCCTGTCAGAGCTAGAGGACCGCTTACCGTTGAAAAAACCATCTCACCTTGCCAGCTATGAAACGGCATTACGGTGCTATGCCGCAAGCGATGGTATGCTGAGGTATCTGATGGCGCTCATCCAGAGAGCAACCCGCCTGGCCCTGGATCGGGGACAAGAGTATTTAGACCATAATCTCCTGTCTGAAGCTTTTAATGGCCGTCTCGCCAGTGAAAGACGGGGTGTTCCCAACCCATTTATGGGCAAGTTGCCGGACCTCGAAACGATCAAGAATAACAGGGTGGCGAAACAGGAAACAGGAGTTGGAGAGGGAACAAATCGACGCAGTCACCCCCGTGACCCCGACAGCCCACCTAGAGAGAGCTCTAAAGATTTTTTTTAGCGCTAAAGAGAGATGCGAACTGGGATTCGTGAGTGAATTGCAGTACCTCTATCTCCTTCTATTGGCCCTGCGGACGAAGGATGAGTATTCAGCAACCACTGCTCTTGGGGCGAACATCGCTACAGCCTGGTGAATCTTTACCATCCCTGGTAATTCGGCTAGACCTGTTGAATTATGAGGACTCTCCTGGTATCTTGCCCCGGATAATACGAGAGGGAATTGGTGGGCAACCATTTTTAAGAGACCAGGTGATGTTTCCCCGACGGGCCAAAATGTTTCAGCGTCTTGCCAGCTTCACAGCCATCGATATCTCTAAGATCTATGCAAACAGCAATCATCACTTTGCCGAAGTCCTAACTCCTCCAGAGCAAACAGTTGAGTTAGAAGAAATAACGGGAGATCCTCCCACACCTCTCCTCGCTCATTCACTGGCGGCGAAGCAGCTCCGACCTGCTCACGCCGGGCAGTTCTGCCCCGCCTGCCTAAAAGAAACCGCCTACCATCGCCTAGTCTGGATGCCACTTGCGGTATCGGCCTGCCTAAAGCATCGGTGCCTGCTCATGAACCGGTGCCAGAGGTGCAGCAGGGCAGTCAGTATTCAGGATATCGTCCAGACCCAGTGCGGTCGATGCGGCGATCACCTGGCCGAAACTGAGTTGATTCCCCTGGAGGATGACGCCGGATTACTTTTTCAGCATGTTCTCCAGACCTGGTTTATGGAGAACATCACCCCAGATGGACCGCAGCTCTTTCCTCAGAAAAGCCCAAGAGTACTGTATCGGGTGGTTGATGGGCTACAGTGGGCAATGAGGATGTTAGAATGGCCTGAGTGGCCATATCTGCACCACATTGACACAGGTCCACCTCTGGGGCAAATTAAAGGTCAGGGAACACTCGCTCCCACTGCGAATTACTATCTCTATACCACTGCCAGTAGAGGGATAATGAACTGGCCCGAGGGCTTTTATCAATTTCTCGATGCCTACAAGAGTGAGATGCACCGTGGGAGACCTCTCAACGGCGGACCAAAAGCCGACCTGGGCAATCTCTACACACAGTGGCTGCAGGACTACTGGCAGCATCCTGCATTTGAATTTGTTCACAAAGCCTTTGAGCGCTACTTCATTGCAACATATTCATTAAGCAGTGCCGTCGCACGCACGAATCTCTGCCAAGGAAATCTGGGTATTACAGAGCAGCTTTCAGGCGTGAGCATCGCAGAAGCAGCCAGGCTCCTTGGAGTGACTCCTAAAATGATAGATATTCTTCTAAGGACAGGCAGACTGACCCTCCAACTCTCTCGCCTAACTGGCAAGCAGAAAAATCGATTTGTGAATAGGGCGGAAGTGCTGGCACTTCGGGGACGGTGGAACGAGTTCGTCAATCGTACAGAGGCCGCCGAATGGTTAGGCATTACAGAACACATGGTTACAGACTTGGTCAAAGTGAGCTTGCTGGTTGCCGAACATAATCCTGAAGAAGGGTATTCCCGCCGGATATTTAGCAAATCAGCTCTGGTTGATTGTATGGAGAAAGTATTGAATCGCGTAGAGAATTGCTCATCTCAAATGACAGGTGAAAATGCTTCTCTCCTTGACTTGGCCGGGGCAGCTCGCCTGCTCTTTGTAGTTGGGTTGAATGCAGCCTCTATACTCTCATATGTGGCAGAAGGCAGATTACGATCTTACCTTAGTGCGGATCGCGATCTGAAATTGACTTCGCTGTTATTTGATCGCTCAGACATTCAGCAGTGTATAGAGTCAATAAAGTCTGAAAACGGTTGGATTAGCCGCAAGGAATTAACTAAGCTACTAAAAGTCAAGGATGTTACTTTAACGCGGTGGGTGAAGGTCGGGCTAATTTCTCTGGGGACGGTGTGCGGAAGCGCTCAGTATTTTAACCGAGAGGCAGTTGAGAAGTTTATCGCTGATCATATAACTACAGAAGAGGCAGTTGAAATACTTGGCATAGGAAAGCTTACAATACAGAAATGGGCTCGCCAGGGAAGATTTTCTGAGGTCTGTGTAAGTGGTCCTAATATTGATGGTTATCACGTTTACCTCTTCAATAAAGCTAGACTTATACAGTGGCGAAAAGAACGACTGGCGGGAAACAACGTTGGTTCTCGCGGCAAATAATTTGCCACATCTCAGAGCCACTGATGGCAGGCGACAATAAACAACAACGTTAGACTGTCTATTAAATATCCTATCAATGTAAATTTTTGCAATTATACTGGTGAAATATTTCTAAACTTCTGTGGATAAGCAGTCTATAACCACCGCTCTGTGTGATTCGTCAGTGAGTTCGGCTCGTCCTCAATTTAGGTGATAGATGAGTTTATTCACTCGACTCTGTTTCAAGATTGCGCTCAGAAGATTACTTAGAAAAGCTCATCATTTCCCCGAATCACCTAAATTGAGGATGAGCCATTCTTACGTTAACAACTTGGGGACTGAGGGCTGTTGTGGCCTGATTTTATCGTAATTGTTAGTGGGAATTTATGACTCTCCGTCGGATTGATGTTGGTAGCGAATTGTAAAACTGAGCATGATTCTGAGTTTCCTACTCTAGGGTTCAAGCTCAATTTTTGAATTCGCCATCAGTACCAATCGGACGGAGAGCCTCTAGCGAAGCGTCACCTTCGATGTTTGATCAACTAATTCTATGGTGTATCCGTTGTCGAATGCATCAACAAATTCTTCCTGATGCGAGACGAGGATAATGCGCTTGAGTTCCCCTTTGAGCGTGTGTAGTTCTCGAATCATATCTTGTCTGCCCTCTTTATCTAGGCCACCAAAACCCTCGTCAATGATCACCGATTCGATTTGTCGTGTGCCGTGGCTCGCGTGGCGCCCGATGCCAATTGCCAGGCTTACAGCCACTCGAAATTTTTGACTTCCACTGAGCTGCAAGACGGGGAGTGATTCGGCTCCCGTCTCGCAATTATCGGCAATCAGATCGAGTGATTTTGCTGCGCCCTGCTCCTCGCGTGGCCTGAGTTCGATTCTCAACGTGCCACCAGAGATACGATCGAGCATCTCATTGGCGCTGACTACGATTCCATTCTGAGCTTGTAGAAGGAGGTAGTTTTGCAAGTGGTCCCGGCCAAGTAATTGGGCGAGGCGTTTGTAGAGGAGCGCTTTCCTTTTCGCCTGATGATAGTAACTTTCGTATTCGCTGCGCTGCTGCTGGCATATCTCTAACGTGCGCTTTTCAAGTTGGGCCTGCTGGAGTCTCTTATTCGCTTCCTCAAACTCTTGCTGCGCACATCGCTCTTCTTGCTCGATCAGAGAAAGGGAACGACGCGCCTTTGGTTCTATCGTGCTCATTTCCTGTTCAAGATGGTGTTTCCTCTGTTCAAGACTCTGCCGCTCTTGCCGGGCTATTTCCAGCTGCCCAAAGAGGTGGTCGGCTCCCGCAAGCTGTTCGATTTCTTGCTGCCAGCCCACAACCTGCTCCTCTGTTATTGCATCCGCTGCTGGCAGCCAAGATGCGGGGAGCGCCGCTACCTGCCCTGCGAGGGTTACTTGTAATGTTCCTTTCCTCCCCTCTTCTGTCTTCAATGTGATCGTGATCGCCTGCACCTGCTGGTCGGCCTGCTGCAAAGTAGCTTGTGCCTCCTCCAATTGCCGCTCAGCCTGCCTCAACTGACTGTCCAGCGCTTTTCGCATGATGTTGGCCGCGTCGAGTCTTTGCTGCTCCTGTTGGAAAGCCAGCAGAATGGCATGTTCACGGTGAATAGGATATCGCTTCTCCAACCCTTGCTGTTGGCGCAGGAGAAGAGATTGCTCTGCCAGCAGTTTTTCGCGGCCTTGCTGCTGTTTGCTCAATAAGCTGAGCTGCTCGCTCTTTTCATCGACTTGTTGTGCCTGGAGGCGTAATTCGCTCAGTGCTGCTGCTGTTGGATAGTCGCATGCGAAGATCACATTGATCGTTTCGTCGTCATTGTCTGCGATCTTCGTTCGGTACATAGGTGGTAGGCTAGACAAGGCTTTGCGCGCCTTGTGTTCCTCACTTGTGAGCGCTTGTTGCGCATTGAGTTGTTTCTGTAGCACGAGTTGTGCATCACTTTGCAACGCTTCTATCACTCTAGTTATAGTATCTCGCTCTCGCTCGAGAGTACGTACACATCCATTGATCTCCTTGCTTCTCTGCCGTGCCGTTTCCACGGCGTCTTGCGCACTTGTTAACTCGCTCTCCAGGCGAGCCCGCTCATCCTCTAAGTGCTGCGGCGTGAGCATCTGACCGCAATAATGGCATTTCGCCTGACCATCTACCTCTTGGAAGTTGCGCAGATTCTTTTTCGCTATTGCCAACAGCGTATTACACTCGGTCAGGGACTGTTGTGCTTCTAACGCTTCCTGTTGAACGGCTTGTAAGCGATCTTCCGCCGCTCGTTTTTCATTTTGCTTGAGCGCTATCTGTGCGGTAAGCGCTTCCGCGTCCCTCTGGGTTTCGCGATAAACAAGCGCGGCCTGATGCCAAACCGAACGAGCTTCCGCAAAGTGTTCGAGCCAGGGAAGGGCTACCTGTAACTCTTTTAAGGCCTCCACTTCCTGTTGGAGAACAGCATGTTGCTGTTCCAGATCCTCCGGGAAGCTGCTCAAGTGCCGCTGGCGTTCCTCGATCTGTGAGCGTATCCCTGCTAGTTGATGCAGCATGTTGACATCTTCTTGCAGGCCACCCAGAGTTGCCTGCGCCAGTTCCCTGTCCTTGTCTGCCCCTTCGCGCTGCTGTGTAAGGTCATTCCTCTGCGCCTGTGCGCTGTCTCTCTCGATGCGCGCATGGGCCTGGTTCTCCTCCCAGCAACGCAGGTCTTTGCGATACTGGGTGATAGATCGCTCCTTCTCGGCGAGCTCCTTCCGTTCTAGAGCGATGAGCTGGAGGGAGGGCAGCACCTGCTGAAGTATCGAGAGACGTCTTGCACAATATTCGATCTGCTCTGCCTGGTCGAGGATAGCATGGATTTCACGCATTGATTGTTCGACAAGACTATAATCACTTTGCCACTGATTCCATTGTTCAGCTTTGACCTTGAGTGCAGACAGTCGCCCCAGCCGTGCGAGTATCTCCTGTATTCCAGTGTTTGCCTGCTCTATGTGCGTGATGAGCGAAGCAAATTTTGCGTCATCGACCGAGGCCATTCTTTGAAGATGCCCTTCATAGACGGTTGCCTCTTGCTCTAATCGCTTCCTTTTCTCGTCAGCTTGCTCGCAGAGGTGCACATACGCTGAGAGGTTGACAAGCTGCGTCAACATATCGTGGCGGCTGCTCGCGCCGATGGTGAGCAAGACATCACTCTCATTCTGCCTCAGCAAAACGGAAGCCGTGAAGGTCTCGAAGGAAAGGCCCACAACGTGCTCGACCCATTGGTTGAAGCCGGACAGCTTGTCTGTTTCAGGAATGGCCTGTGGCCCCGGCTTTCTTGGGTTGGGCGCGTGGGGTCCCTGGAGGTGAAAGGCCTGGTAGGTAGAACGTTTTTGCGAGCAGGTACGTCGCACGCGATATTCATCGTCACCAACGATGAAGTCGAATTCTACCACGAAACCGTCACATTGTTTGTTAATCAGCGTTTTGGCGTGCTGTTCACCGCCTCGGTGCGCGCCATAGAGCGCGAAGGTCATGGCGTCAAATACGGCGGATTTGCCTGCGCCGTTTCGTCGCGGTAGCTCATAAAGCCTTTCATGTAGACGCGCTGTGGAATCATAGCCAGGCCTCCTCTGCGAGTAATTCGTTTGCCAGGGCAAGGAGTTCATCTCTTTGTGGGTCCCCTACAAGATTCATGTTGAGATAATCCCGCACAGTGCCGACAACATCCAGGAGACCCTGTTGCGCGAAAACGGTTTTCTGGTTGCCGTTCTGACCGATTTCCCTGAAATTTCGCTCGTACCAGTGGGGGAAGATTTCCTCCACACGACGAGCGAGTTCCTCGCGCACGTGTTTTTCTGGATCCCAGTGCAGGGTGTATTTCATCAGGGCAACTTGCGCATCGGGATAGCATGCCAAAAGTTGTGGGATCTGCGTCTCTGGGTCGGTAATCTCGACGTGATAGATAGGGGTACTGCGAAGTGGAAGCAGCCGCGGCTCACTGACGAGACCACGCGTCCCAACATCACATAACACCACACTTTTCGTGTCCTGGCCTTCGGCGACATCCATGCGCTCGATACTCCCACAATAGCGCATATGCGGCGCTCTCTTGATCATCTGAGCCTTGTGAATGTGGCCGCAGGCGACGTAGGCGAAGCCGGCAGGTACATCGTCCTGCTCGACAAGAATGCTTTCATCCTCACCGAGGGAGTGGTGCGTGTAGGTTTCGGCCCCACGTACATGAATATGGCTGACCAGGACGGTGGGGAGATGCGTATCGAGCTGTTCCTGAAAGGCATGGAGGGTCTCTTTGTAGCCCTGCGCGATCGCCTGGTATTTTTCTTCGGGCGTCGCGTACCGGCGTTCTCCCCGGTCCCCGTTCAGGTAACCGCGCGCAGTCGGAAACGGCATCAGGACAAACTGAACGATTGCCCCATCTTGCCCGGCCAGCCGTAGCAGGCCAGGGTGAGCAGCGACGTACAGGCGGCCAGCTGCGTGCTCCGTGGGGTCCGACGGGTCTTGCGCAACCAAGTCGAGCGCGTCACGCAGGGTCTCGAAGAAGACCTCGCTGTCATGGTTGCCACTGATGGCAACCATCATCCCCCCACGCTGAATAAATGGCTGAAAGATGCGCTTGATCGAGGCAATCGCCTCGCGCAGCTGTTCCGCCCGGCAATGCTCACTGAAGATATCGCCTGCGACCACCATCACGTCAACGCGATGTTCTTCCAGGTATCCTGCGATCTGTTCGAGCGCATGGCAGATATGCTCGCTCCGATCCTGGCGTCCCAGCCGGGCTTGCATGTGCCAATCCGCAGTATGTAAAATTCTCACAATGCCTCCCTTCTCGTTCTTATCACTCAAAAACTCTCTGTTAGACGGACGCTTGCTGTACGGCGACTGACTATGCTCCTCCTCGCAGGTTCATGGCTCCGAGAAAGGCAATGGAATAGTCAAGGCGCTCCACCTCGATGGCCATTCCTGGATCCTTCATGACTGTCAGTCCTCCCAATGTCGTCCGTACGTCAAGTTGATAGCCCGTCAGGATAGCACAGTATAAAGGCAATCCTGAAAATCCTCTGCTTATGCAGTAGCAGCGCGTTCATCTGCTCCTTCGCTCATCACTGATCTCACATTGCCACATTCCCCGCTTCGATACCCCCCTTGCTCTTTTCGCACAATCTGCTGCTTCAGCCACACTCCTCTCCCTGGTTGGGGGAAGCCGTGCCTTCACAGCGTGTAATTGCGCTGCGAAGCTGCGGGACGAATACGCACGATGATGGGGTGAGGGTACTGCCTGCAGACCACAATGGCACGGCCAATCCCCAGGCTCGGCACGTCGTCCCAGATGCCGTCATTAATAGTTCCTGCCGCCAATTTCAGGACGCGCAAGTTCTCGGTGCCCGTCGTCTGGTGGATGATCTTATTATTCGCGAGTTCGAACAACTCCGACGGCAGGTGCTGCGGAGACTGGGTGACGAAGTGCAGGATTAACCAGCGCTTGCGCCCGCGGCGCGCTATACGCTGCAGCTGGCTGAGCGTTTGTTCCATTTTCCCCTTGTTCTCGCGTGAGACAAAGCCGTGCGCCTCCTCGAGGGTCAGCATCACTTTGCGCTGCTTGTTGGTTTCTTCGTCCAGGTCCATCTTGTAGCGATACATGCGGGCGAGGAGATCGGCGATAATGATGTTTTTCACCTCGCGGTCGTCGCAATCGGACATGTCAATGATCGAGAGATGGCCCGGTTCGCTCAGGCGAACCATGTCGAGCTTCGGAGCATCGGGTCGATCGAACAAGCGCGTCGAGCGCAGTTCGCGCAGCTTCTTGCGTAATGCGCCGTAGGAGCTGGCATCATGCTGATCTTCAATGAGCGGCTTGAGGTGGTGTACGCGGCAGTAGAAATTGACTTCTGATTCTGGGAGCGCCTTTTCAGCATCATCACTGGTGTCACCAGGCTTTGCCGCTTTGCCCGATCTCCTGCCCTTGTCAGGACTTTCCTTTTCTCGCTTAAACTCGTAGTGTGCGAACTCCTGGTCCAGCATGTCCAGCAGGAAGTCAAGCGCCATGCCGGGATACCCGCGCGAGAGATTTGCCTCTTCTTCCTGGCCTAGTTTCTGGTCCTGCCCGCGCCCCTCTTTGCGCTTGAGGGCGATGGCCTGCTCATAGAGGAAGGTCAAGCGCATTGCCTGATTCTCGTTCATTTCCGTAATCTCGGCGATCAGTTCCGGGCTGAGCGAATCGAAGGGGACAGAGAACTCTACAGCATCCGGCCGCTTCGAGCCACAGAGAGGAGGCCGATACACGGTCAGGTTGGCTACGCCACGAGGCTCACGTTGATAAAGCGCGAGTACTTCCTGGACGCCTTCCGTTTCAACCGGCTTGTCCATCAGAGTATATTCGCCCTCTGGGTCAATGACGATCTGGGCATAGTTGGCTGCAAGTGTCTCCTCGATAAGCACCTGATCGGTATTCGATTTCCCACTGCCCACCGTTCCAACGGTCAACACATTACGTGGTAAGTAGTCCTTATTGTCCCCGTCGAGAGACACGAACACGTCCTGGTAGGTATCCAGATGGCCGAGAAGGATATTCCCTCCCAGGTGTAACATGTCTGACATCATCGTGGACTGATAGGCGAAGACTGGGGAGGCCGGACGAGGGCGACGAGTGGTAGGGTATAACAGTCCGTTGACCTCCTCGCCCAGTAACTCGATGTGGATGCGCCCGTGGTATTCGGGCAACGAGAGCCTTTTCCCTTGCCCCTGATTCAAAATGATGAACTGGACGGGCGTCGAGTCGCGTTTGAGCACGTCCGGGTCGAAAAAGGGGCCTTCCACGATCCTCCCACTGTACCGTCGCTGATCTTCATCGCTCACAATGAGGACATAGAGCCCACGATCAATCTTGATCAGGTCGCCCTGGTGGACAAGAGCTTCAACGATATTGTTTTTGGGAGTAGGCACATCAAAATGCGCAAAGGCAATGGCCTTCGCCGATGCTATGGCACGCTTCTCCAATGCGTGGTCGATGCTCATCCCCTCGTACCTGGCGATGTGCTGGTCAACTTGCGCCGGGCGCGGTCCGCTCATTTCCGTTGTGCCTACGCTCCCGTCCTGTGGCGAGCCGGGAACCACCTGGCCGTTCCCTGCGTCCCGCTGATGGTTCCCCGGCTGATCATCTTGCGCCGTTGATTCAAATGGCAACATAACACGTCCTTTCGTTATGGTCGGACCTAATCGCGGCTTGCTCGTTCCGACTGGTACATAATGCTCCCGCTGGAAGCCCGCGCAAATTCCGCGTTCAGGCGCGTCGAGTATTCGCTGGCCTTGAAAGAGCCAGAGCAATACTGATCCGCCAGATCGACCAGCAGGGGGAACCCGCGCGGGCCGGTATGCGCAGCGTCGGCCAGCAACATATGTACGGCTTCTTCTATCCGGTCAGCATTGCAGAAGAAGACGTACGGGCGGCTCATGGGATGGGCGCGCAAGACTCCACGCACGACGCGCGGGCCGTAATCGTTCATAAACTCTTCAAAGATCTCGAGTTGGCTCCGGTAGCCGTATTCTTTGATTGCTTGCTTTGAGTAGTGCGCTTTTAATTGATTGGAAGAACCGACATCCTCGTACAGGAAATCCTTCAGGACATCGGTCCCCGAATCGACAACCAGGTACTCGCCCGCGTTCAGGGCCATGCCCAGATCGAGGAGCTGGGAGTCACTGCTGCTTGAGATGATGGTCGCGTAGGCCCCGTCGTTGATCATCTGTTTGATGAGATCAAGGCAGGTCACCATGACCCTGCCTTTTCCCGCTCCTGTCAGCATCTCGTGGGGGAAGATTGGTCCCTGGATGAGCTTGAATGTGCCCGGTGGAGTGTCCAGCAAGACCTCGCGCTCTTTGTAGGTCATCAGCGCGTACAAAAAGATATTGGCCAGGCTGTCGCCGTGGATCTTCTTCCGGCTTTTGATGGCCTGCACAATGTCTTCTACCGTCACCGTCCGGGGCAGCTCCTTTCCCCAATGCATGATGTTTGAGATGATCTGACCGGTGCTGCCCTGATAGCTTACCTTCGAGATGGCGATCTGCGCGCCCACCAGACTCAACGTGGCGTACTTTGCCAGCGTGCCATCGGCAGCGAAGACCCGTCCCGCGTACAGCATGGTGCGCTGGAGCGTCTCCATGAATTTGGGATCCGCCCGCTCCCAGCATTTGATCGTTCCTATCCGCGCGAGGTGTGGGAGGTACGTTTCCCGCAATTCTTTCCGTAGCCGCTCGTCGGCGGCCACGACAGCCGATACGGTCCTTCGCGTCTCGGCCGGCATCACCTGGTAATACTCGCCAGGCGGGCGCCAATTCTGTGGTGCAATGATGCTCTCAAAGTCGCTCACGCGTGCGAAGGTTTCATCCACGCCAAGATCATCCGTGTCGCCGCCAGATACATCCATCGTTCTTCGCTCCTCAGCAGTTCAAAGTGCTCTCCCAAATTGCTCACTTCTCCTACCCCCTCTCACGTCTTCAATTCTGTCATACGGCGATCGGCAGCGTTTTTCGCGCGGGAGGCGGGCGAGTTTATGAATTTGTCGGATGTGTGCGCTGGACGAGCGGTCCGAAGAGGCGATCAACGACATCGCGGTGTGGGGACAGGGTTGTGTCGAGCGTGTTGCGATACTCCCGCGCGACCCAGCCTGGCAAACCGAAGCGTTCGCCAAGCAGCTCGACAATTTCTTTCGGCCCGTACTGGACGAAGAGCGGAGCGACCATGGACCAGGGGGCAAGGAACTCCCGTGCGATGAGGTCCGCTAGCTGCTCTCGTTCTGCCGTTTCTGGCATCTCCCGGACACCGCGTGCCAGAATAGGTTTCGGCCTGGGAGGGAGCCCCCGAATAAGTGCCTGTAACTCCAACCACCCGTCACGCTGCTGCCAGGAAAAGAGCCGCCTCACCCCATCCATGTTTTCGGGAAGCGAATGTTCCCAGCGTTGCTGAACAATAAAAATGTCTGCAAAGAAGTGACTGAGCTCATGAGCCAGCACGTAGTTGGCTACCGGAGTGGGTAGCTCCTCCTCGATGAGGATAAGGTTGGATGGGGGTCCGATATGAAGGAGGCCGTAGAGCGGGCGATCGAGCAGAGCAGTGTCGGGCGTAGGCGAGTCACCACGCAGGATACAGAAAAACTCATGGGCATGCTGCACGGTCAGATGAGGCTGGCGAAGAACGGGGATCTCTAAGCCGTGCGAGGCAAGCGCTACTACATCGCGAGGAAAACGCGCGAGCAACTGCGTGCCTGCCTGCGCCTGCCCCATGACGTCTTCGATCTGTCTGGCGATCCACGCGGCGTGCGCGAGGAATAGAGGAATGTCTGTGTTCACTCTTCTTCCGTTCGATCCTGATCGGAAGCGGACGCGTCAAAGGCCGCTTCGTAGACTTCGCCCTCAGCGGTTTGCCCCTGGGCTGCCAGATTCCGTGCTAGCAGGAGCGTCTGGACAAAACGAAATACCTGACCGACGTGGCACGCCGTTGCAATACGCTCTGCATCAGAGTGGAAGCGATCCGCCCTTGGGGCACGTATACTCTGGAGCCTGGCAAAGTCCGCAGGGCTCACCTCGAACTCAAGCCGCTGCTGTTCTTCCGTTTTACGCTGACGGAAGCGCAAAAGCTGAAGGAGTGAGCCAATGGATCCCGGCTGCCCGGCAGCATATGTGTACCACTTTTGAAGAATCTCTGCATCCGTTGGCAGAGCTGCCATGGGAGCGCCGTCCCCATTTGCACGATTTTGAGTCATCGCAGATCCTCCGGAGCGTAGCTTAATGTTTTCCCGATAAACGTCACTTTCCGCATGAGGCGCGCTTTCGCATTTTTTACGTCGCGTTCTTCATCGAATATAGGGCCATAGCGGACGAGGACCGCGGCAAAAGCCCTGGTACTTTTCACACCGTTTCGCATCAACCGGAACAACTCTAACTCGACCGGCTCTAAGTGCTCTTCCACCTGACGGAAGAAGTCCTCGCGCACGATACGAGTATCCTCGTCCAGTGCCTCTGAATCGTTATACGGCAAAGAAAGCAACTTTTCGTACGCTTCGGGACCAGATTCCTCCTTCTCGTCGATCTCTTGCTGTGCGGCATACAGGTCTGCGAGCCGCAGCTTCAGTAGGCCAATGACATACGTCGTGAATAAGACGCGCTCCGGATCGTAACGTGCAGCATGACGACAGATTTCTGCCAGCACCTGGTGTACAATACCCTGAACGTCATCCTGGGGGAGCAGTTTGTACTGTGTCCAGGCCCATCGCAGAATCGACGGAAGGACGAGTACGACAATCTCATTGGCCGCCAGAGGGTCCCATCCCGAAAGCTGGCCAGCTGCTCGGAAGAGGGTTGCGGAAAGTTGCTCTCTTTCATGTGCCCATCCATCTCCAGCTTCTAGTCGCACTGATCCTAAACAGGTCGCTTAGAAAAAACGAGGATATCTTCCTCAGAATACGCCTGGCCATCACTTTGCAGTCTGGATGAGAACCTCCCTGTGGTCATGTCGCGCGTGCTCACAAGGATGCGCCCCGGCACCTCCCGGACAATCCGCTGTTCCAGTTCAAATCCGACACTATCAGCCATTTCACACAAGGCTGTAGAAGTAGGAATAGTGATCCCACGCCGACGGGAATCGCCAATGATGAGGACCAATCTTTTCCTGCTGGCAACGACGCGCGCAGATTCGTGCAGAGCGGCATACATATCCTGGAAATAATAGTCCAACTGGCGCACTTCTCGCTGGATCACCGTAGCATTCGGAGCGCTCGCAAGCGAGTCAAGCTGCGCGAGCGCTCCGTTCGCCTGTTGAGATGGCGTTGCAATCGTATGGTTTGCTTGCTGATTCCGCTTGGAAACAGCCTTGGATCCAATATACGCAATCTCAGCTTGAGGGGAAGAAAAAATATGATACCGTGTAAACCAGAGCTGCGTCAGTTGGTGAAGCTCATTATAGGCATAACACGTCGCATAGGGAGGGCTGGTGACCAGGAGGTCAAGTGCTTCTGAAGCAAGCGGGAGGCACCGCGCATCAGCTTGAATCAGACGGCACCTCTCGGTGACGTGATGGGGGTCAATATGTGCTGTCGCGAGATCAGTCCAATAGAGCGCATTGCGTCTGATCATATCCTGCAAGTGTTTGTGGAATTCCTCTGCGGGATCGCAGAGATATTTCATGAGATCTTTCTGGGGCTTCGTACTCCCGCTGAGCCAGATGGAGGAACGTCGCAAAATATTGGAAAATCCGCAGAGGAAAAAAATCCGAATAGACTCATCTGATATCACCAGAATTTCATGTAGGAGAGACTCGAGCGCTCGTTGGTGTTCGGCGGGAAACCAGTAGGCAAAACGTTCTTCATCTGACGCATGGGCAATGTCAATCGCGAGGATAGCTTCTTTCTCTTTCACTGAAAGAGGGCGGCGCCCGATGCGCTGAACATGCTTTAACTGGTTAGTAAGCTGTTTCCATGCTTTGTTGAGCGCTGCAGGCAGAAGGGGGATGCATTTGGCACGACCGATAAGCAGCGCAACAGGATTCACGTCAGATCCCCAAAAGTCCCTTCCACTGCGGAGAGCCTCAATTCCAGTGGTGGCAGACCCAACGAAGGTATCCCCGACAAGATCTCCCGGACAAGAGTAGGTGTCAATAAGACGACGGACAAGTTGCGGTATGAACTTGGCTGGATAGCGATGGTATCCGTGCGGACCCCATAACGTCTCACTTGTCTTCAAAGAAGCAAATGACCAGTCATTGGCTGTGTCTGAATAAATGTCCTCATCAACATGATTTGAAGCGATGAGGACTGATGATGCACTTTGTACTTCAAAACTCATCTCACAACCTACGAGAAAATATTTAATACACTACCTGGTAAAACAATCAGTTTGACGAGCAAAGGCTGAAAGAGATGGATTTCAGAGAAATGGAGCACCAATACGAGTCTTCTTAGCCTCTAATCGCCTTTTAGCCTTTCTTTTTTCTACACTTAACTGATTTGGATCTACCGGGTATTAATCTGATTATCTGGAGTTCCTTCCACTGCGATATGACTGCAAAGGTAACTAAAGAGCAGGAAATCTTCTCTAGGTTCATCAGAGCTTCGCGTACTCAGTGAATAAAATCATGACCCAGTCACAAGGACGCTCTTTTCCTAGACTAACGTAATACAGAGACTAAGCGATGCGTGGTATTCATAATAGCCTGCGTGTCGAAGCCTGGAGTTAGAATTGCCGATATAACAGCTCGAATTTGAGGGACTACCAGTGTCTTCCTCTCTTATTTCTCACAGTAAGGATCAGCAACAAAACCGAGAAAGCTGCAGCACATCCATATAGAGAAAGCATACTCCAAGTCGGTGAGAAAAACAATAGTTGAGCCATTTCATGGCTTTGCAGCATTTTCAGACAAAAGCGGGCCAACAGAAGAATCAAGCGAACAGTTTTCTATCTTATTCCGGTAAAAAGTGTGAGAGACGCTGGGGCCTCGCCAATTTCGATGATTTGGTTATGAGTGCTTAAGCCAAGAGATCATTGATTTGCCTCGCGTGCCAGATCTCATTCCTGCAATTATCTGATCTACTCATTGAATCATCAATATTGGCGAAGCGCCAGAGAGCTCGGCCAAATGAAGAGAGAAGAGGAGAAAAGATGAGTAGAGAACCCCCACTTGGATGAGGACAGAGTGATAGATAACTGATGACAGTGAATGGGTATGCCATACATCTTGGGGGAAATGAGAACAAGAAAGGTGTAGGCGCTGCTGAGGACGATTGAATGGGGTGTACTGACTAGCTACATTAGTCTCAGGATTTACGGAATCTCATATTAGTACATTACTCGGCAAGATCTGGCCCGCCCAATATTTGTGATAATTTACAACTGGCCTGCCAAATATTTATGGAATAGCCAGATATTTATGGAACAGGGCCAGATATTTTCGGAATATTACATCATACACCACCCCTATATATCCAGATTCGCATTCTTCGCGTGACTCTCGATGAATCTCCGCCTCGGCGCAACCTCGTCACCCATCAGCATGTTGAAGGTTTTATCGGCCTCCACGGCTTCCTCGATGTTCACCTTTAGAATCGTGCGTT
>WNGL01000993.1_pt1 | contig 40606 bp, 35 predicted proteins | sample 5400591 | NCBI WGS metagenome assembly WNGL01 (sample SAMN13153377, study PRJNA577476) | soil metagenome | isolation source: 80 cm soil or saprolite under Garry oak tree replicate 1 | place: USA:California | collected 2016-06-15
GTCTGGAGATTGAATTCCTCGATATGCGCGCTCTTCTGGTCGGACTGCTGGATGAAGAGCGACGAACCGGGTGTAATCACCGGCGGATTCGCGATTGACACCACAGGCGGTCCTGTCGTCAGGTTGCAGGCCGGTACCGGCGGCCCGGGTGTCAAGATGCAGTTCGCCGTCCCGCCAAAGAACCCGCCGCCATTCAACCCCACCGATCCTGTCTCCGGAGCGTTGCGGATTGTGGGTGGATAGTCATAACCGTCCTGCGAATAGAAGATTCCATAGCCGCCTCTCAGAACCGTTTTCTTGTTAGGTCCGAAGTTGTATGCAAATCCAATCCGCGGGCCGACGTTCCCCGCCGCCATGGAAACAATTGAGTCGCCCCCGTTCTTAGCGATGACGATTTGACGCGCCTGAACGTCGTAGTTCGAGAGGCGCCCGTCCGCCTCATGGAATGGCGGGAACAGGTCGTATCGGACACCCAAATTGAGTGTCAGATTCGGAGTCGCCTTCCAGTCGTCTTGCACGAAAATGGCCCATTCGGTCGCTCGGAGGTGGAAGGGTTGATCGTTACCGGAGACGACTCCGTTGGAGGCGAAGATAGCCGGCCGGCTGAGGAGATAATCCGACTGGACATTTCCCGTACTTTGAGGTTGTCCGGCCCCGTACTGGAGCTGCCCCTTCAGGCCGCCCGACCGGCCGCCGTCAATCGTCGTAAGGTAGCGCGGCCTCGCCTGCACACCGGCCTTCCAGGAGTGCTTGCCGGAGATAACTGTCACCGAGTCAGAGATATAGTAGTTGTTGGAATGCACCAAGAACAGACCACCGTCGCCGCTGAACTCAAAGAAGCCCGTGCCGAATCCGCCGGTCAGAATGCCGCCCGTCGTCGGCGCCGTGCCATGATTGCAGTTCGGAATACCAAGGTCCTGGCAAGCTGTGGGGCTGACCCCGCACGCTCCCTCGACGCCACAGTTTAGGATCCCGATTTCCACCTGCGTCCATCCGAACTTGAACTCATTGAGCAAGGTAGGGCGGAAAACGTGCGAATCGCTGACCACGACCCCCCGCGTATTACCCACCTCGTTCCCTGCTCCGAATCCAGCCGTTGGAACCTTGGGGAAGAAGTTGGCCCGGTCGCGGGCCAGGTTGTCGTAAGAAAACCGTCCGTTCAAATGATTGTTCGTTGTGATCGTGTGGTCTATTTTGATGTCATAGTTGTTGATTAATTCTTGGTTGTGCCGGCCGCCAAAAAAGTTGAAATGCCCCGGACTGTTGTTTGGGTCAGTCACATTCACGGTGGGAAGCGGGTAAAGCGCAAAGAACTTGAATGCCTGAGGACTGAAATCGGATCTGCCTTGCAGATTAGTAATGATGTTGCCCGGGAAGCTCGAACACCCTCCCGAACTGATGTCGCCTGGAGTCCTGCAGGTTTGCGGATCAGTGATAGGGGAAGTATATTCGGAGAAATCTCCAGTGCGGGACTTGGCTGTGGGCACGACGGTCTCAAACGCATTTGGCGTGGTGTTGCGCTGGCCCAGGTAATCGAAAAAGAAAAAGGTCCTATCTTTGATCACCGGGCCGCCAACAGTGCCCCCGAATTCGTTCACGTGGATGCGGGATTTAGGGATTTGTTGCTGGGCCTGCGCTGGTGTGAGGCCGCCGGCTATCGCGTCTCCACGAAGCTTTCCGATCTCCCAGTGCGTGGCGTCAAGGGCGTCGTTCTCACCGTAATAGTAGAGTGAGCCGTGGTACAAGTTGGTCCCAGATTTATAGAGAGTGTCGATGGTGGCGCCTCCGCGGCCCTCTTCGGCCTTGGCCACGCTCGTTTCGACCTTGAATTCCTGGATGGCGTCCGGATTGGGAAACACGCCGATCGTTCCGAACTGCGGCTCGTTGTTGTCTACGCCGTCGAGCGAGAAATTGTTATTTGTCGGCCGCAGGCCGTTGACAGAGATCGAAGCGCCACCCGAACGGCTGAACCGACTGGCCTCGGACGAACCTTGAGAATTGCTCGCCCCGGAAACGTCGCCTTGGCCGAACTGAGCATTCCCCTGATTAAGAAGCGTCGCGTCGGTTAAGACGCCCACCAAGGCCCGTGAAACTCCTGGCGTCAGCGTAGCAAGCTGAGTAAAGTTGCGGTCTTTTAAGGGCAGGTCCGTAATCTGGCGGCCCGTAATCACCTCGCCCGTTTCGCTTGTCTCGGTATTCAACAGGGGCGCTTCCGAACTGACGATCACCTTCTCCGATACCTGGCCAATCTGGAGCGAAAAATTCAGCTCCTTGAAGTCCCCGATTTGCAGCGTCACGCGCTGGGTCGTCGTCTTGAACCCGGTTTTGGACACTTCGATGGAGTAGGCTCCCGGCGGCAAAATGGAGGGCGTTGTGTAGTGGCCTGTGTCGTTTGTCGCCGCGTCAAACGCAAAGCCAGTATCGACGTTGCGCACGACAACTTTTGCGCCAACGATGGCGGCGCCATTCGGGTCGGTCACAGTCCCGCTGACGCCGGCTTTATCCTGCTGCCCAAACGCCGGCAGCACCAATACACACAAACACAGCAATCCGAAGACACCCCGAAGAAGTCTCTTCATGGACGCCCCCCTGAACGACTTTGCGCTTTCCGAATGGGCAGCATCTCACCCCGTTGATGCCCCGTGCGAAGCGAAATTCCACATCAGTCCCTGCATGAACCGAAGAATGATTGCGGGGATTCTATGTCTTACGACATATTTGTCAACAAAAAATCGATTTCCAAAAGGTTGTCCTGCCAGAGCATCCTTCGCGGACTGAGCCAAAAGGGGCGCCTGTGGCTCAATGCTTGGGCGAGCCCGTAATCGCTTGCTCGAATCGAGCGATGTCTCCAGGAACCAGGGAGAGGTCCTTCAATTCGACAAACTCCTCGTAGCGTTCTCCAAGCTGTTTCTTGGACGCCGACCAGAAAGCAATTCGCACGTGGTACCCTTCCGGCGCGGCTTCATCGCGAGTCCATACAACGTGCATGCGGTCGTTATCCTGCGTGACCTTGTAATCCCTCCGCCACCGCGGGTCCGGCGAAGTCAGTTCCGTGCTACTGGCGGGCGAAGAGAGCGGGACAAGCCAGAGGTCGGTTGTGGGACGCGGATGTTTATAGACAAGCCGCAACGCGGCGATGTGGTCTCTCCAAAAATCAACGCGAAGCAGATTCCCCTCGGCCAATTTCCACGTGAGGATGGTGTGATCTTTTTGATCGTTGGCGGCATCCGCCGGCCGCTTGAGCCGATCGCTGACATCCTGTGCCGTCATGCCGAGCTGCAGGCCGAGGATGCTCGGGCGATGGTCTTCCTCAGGCGATACACTCTGCGCTAAGCCAACGGTACTCAGCAACAAGGTCCAGGCCGCGAGTACGATGAACTGCCGATTCTTGCGCATGAGAATCTCCTTGGGACGTGCCATGACGCGCGGGCAAAAGACGATAGTGCATCTGCGTCTCGGCTTGCAAGAAAAGCAATTTACGCGCAGATCGAGAATTCAGATCGTTGATGGGAGTCCCCTCTTCGCGCCGCTTTCAGCAACTCGCCAGACAGATCGATGCAGGGCGTTGCCCTCTATGATCTGTTAATTCTGTAAGTGGAGGACGGCCTGGTCCTGTCCCACTCGCAACGCGGCAGCTGCCTTCCGCGCCAAGAGGAAAAAACGCCTGCTTGCAGCTTCCTTTTCCAGAGACTCAAGCTTCTGCGCGACTTCCCGCGCGCGCGACGTGTCACTTCTTCAGCTCTTTCTCGGCAATGGCGGGAGAAGGTTCGTCGACTTGGCGGATTTGGTCGCCGCGAACGTCTTTGAGTGTCTGAACGATGCCGCTGGGCCAGCGGATTTCGATGGACTGAGCGACGGATTCCGGTCCGAGGCCGAAATGGACGCGCTTGTCGCTGGAAGAGAGGTAGCTGCCGGTTGTGGTGACAGTCGCGAATTGCGGGCCCTTGGCGGTGACAAGTTTTACTTCGGCGCCGATGGCGTCGCGATTGCTTTTGTGCCCCACGAGTTTCAGCGTCAGCCAATGATTTTGCGTGGGCGTTTCGTTGCGCAGGATGTAAATGGGCCCTTCGTTGGTGGTGACGACGGCATCCACGCGACCGTCGTTGTCGATGTCGCCGGTCGCCATGCCCCGCCCTACCCAGGATTGATGGAACACCCTACCGGAATCGGCGGAGACGTCGACGAAGCCCTGACCGGTGTTGCGCACCAGGAGCATTGGCTCGCGGTAATGCAAGTTCGGATACTGCTGCTCAACCGTATCGAGATCGTGCCCCTGCGCGATGAGAAGGTCCTTCCAGCCGTCGTTGTCGTAATCGAGGAAGTGGACTCCCCAGCCGGAGTGCGTCATGGTGGCGCGGGCAACGCCCGAAGTGAAACTGGCGTAAGAAAAAGTGGAGTCGTGGCTATTCAGATAAAGGGCGTAACGCTGATTGGCGAGATCGGTGACCACCAGATCAGGCCATCCGTCGTTATTGTAGTCGGCGAAATCCACGCCCATACCGGCGTAAGTGCGGCCGTCGCCATCAACGGCAACTTCCGAGAGAAGGCCGACTTCCTCGAAGGTGCCATCGCCCTTGTTGCGGTAAAGAAATTCAACCATGGAGTCATTTGCGACGAAGAGATCAATGTGGCCGTCGCGATCGTAGTCCGCGAGAGCGATGCCAAGACCTTTGCCCGGTTTCGAAAGACCGATTTTTTGCGAGACTTCGGTGAAATGGCCATTGCCGTCGTTATGGTAAACAAGAGGAGCAATGGGTTGGAAAAGGTCCGGATGGCAGTAAGCGCGGTAACCTTCTTTGTGCTCGCCGCACCAGATGTCGTCGAAATCCCACTGAAGGTAGCGAAGGACAACGAGGTCAAGCAGGCCGTCGCTGTCTAAGTCCACCCAAGCAGCGCTGGTGGACCAGCCGGAGCCCGCAACTCCCGCTTTTTCAGTGACGTCCGTGAAAGTTCCGTCGCCATTGTTGTGGTAGAGCTTGTTGCCGCCGTATGCAGTGACGTAGAGATCTTCGAAGCCGTCGTTGTCGTAATCCCCTACGGCCACGCCCATACCATAACCAGAACCTTGCAGACCGGCTTTTTCCGTCACGTCTTCGAAGGTGCCGTCAGGTTTTTGGTGATAGAGACGATTCCAGTAATTGGGACCGGTCTTCTGGGGGATGCTGCCTTTAGGAGTGGGATCCTGCAAAGGAGCGCCATTGACAAGAAAAATGTCGAGGCGGCCGTCGTTGTCATAATCAAAGAGGGCGACCCCAGTGCCCATAGTTTCCGGTAAATAGTGCTTCGGTGTGTGGGACGAAAGGTAATTGAAGCGGATTCCAGATGCCGAGGTGATGTCGACAAATCTGCCGGGAAATGCGTTCTGCGAATCGGGCGCGGAACCCGATTGCTGAGCGGCAACCACCCCCATTAGAAGAGCAAAAAGAAAAGCCCCCAAGAAAAGACGCATAGATAGTTGATATTACAGCATATAGGCCGCTGGCATTGGGCTCCAGGCGCGCCGAGGTCGTTCTGACGGGGGAAGGACGATAGATAACTTTTGGTAGTTGAATCAGTTACACGGGAACGTGCAAATGACATCGAAGTGGATTGACAGCGGGAAGAGGGCTTGAGAAGAGTGCGGTCTGTGACAAAGAGGTGGGGTGTGTCCAGTCCAGGGCAAGTCCAGTCTATCCGGAGGGATACCATGAATTTACACCGACTACAGTTTAAGTGCGTATCGAGGGCGGCCTTGCAGTCGCTGTGTTGGATTCTTGCTGGGGCTGCGTTGGCTTTCTTCGCTTTGGTTGGTGGCATCAGCGCACAGACCGCAGATAAGGCGGATTCGAATAAGGCGACGGAGGCGGAGGCCAAACGCGATTTGACCAAGGAGCCGACGCTGTTTGTGGTTGGTTACGCACATCTGGACACGGAGTGGCGCTGGGAGTATCCCCAGGTCATCAACGAATTCCTTCGCAAGACCATGGACGATAACTTCGCGCTGATCGGAAAGTATCCGCACTATGTTTTTAATTTCAGCGGTGCCAATCGCTATCGTTTGATGAAGGAATATTACCCGGCGGACTTTGCCAAGCTGACGCAATACGTTCATTCGGGCCGATGGTTTCCCGCAGGCTCTTCGATGGAAGAGGGCGACGTAAATGCGCCGAACGCCGAGGCCATCATCCGCCAGATCCTGTATGGAAACGAATGGTTTCGCAAGGAGTTCGGTAAAGCCAGCGCCGAGTACATGCTGCCCGACTGCTTTGGATTTCCGGCATCTTTACCGACAATCCTGGCACACTCCGGCGTGAAAGGATTCTCAACGCAAAAGCTAACCTGGGGCTCTTCCGCCGATGCTGGAGGCCCGGAATCGCGCGAGAGGACACCGGAAGGGACGCCATTCAACGTGGGAGTGTGGGTAGGACCAGATGGCGAGAGCGTGCTGGCGGGCCTGAATCCAGGGAGTTACAGCGGAGGAGTCTATACCGATCTAAGCAAGCCGCTGCCGGAGGCACCTCCAGACGCAGCGCTGGAGAAGGTTCAAGCCGAGATTCAGACCCTGCGAGAGAAATTGGAAAAGGGGGAAGCTCTGATGAAGATGGACCAGGACCGCGCTCGGGAACGATTTCAGGATGACTGGGCCGCGCGAGTGGAAAACAACGGGAAAGTCAGCGGCTTATTCACGGACTACCACTACTACGGGACGGGGGATGTCGGAGGAGCACCGGATGAGGAATCCGTAAAGCGTCTGGAAGCAATAGTTACCAAGGGCACGGCGAGCTTTCCACCCATAGGGGTGTTCTATTTTTCGAGGCAGCCGCATCCAGAGTGGCCCCAGGTCAAAGTCGGAGAGGGCCCCGTCCATGTTCTTTCCGCAACGGCGGACCAAATGTTTCTGGATATCACTCCTTACGAAGTAGCAGGCTTGCCGCGTTTCACAGGCGAAATGGAGCTGACCAATCATTCGGCGGGCTCCTTGACTTCGCAGGCCTATCAAAAGAGGTGGATTCGCAAGGAGGAGTTGCTCGCGGACGCCGCGGAGAAAACATCGATTGCCGCGGAATGGCTGGGAGCGCGAGCGTACCCGCGCGAGCGGTTGAACAACGCGTGGACTCTGGCGATGGGCGGGCATTTTCACGACATCGCTGCAGGAACGGCCACTCCCAAAAGCTACGAGTTCGCCTGGAATGATGACGTCATCGCGATGAATCAATTTGCAGGAGTGCTGAGCAACGCAACCGAAGGCGTGTCCGCGGCGCTGAATACCGAAACCAAGGGCGTCCCGATCGTGGTTTTCAATCCGCTGAACATCGCGCGCGAGGACCTCGTGGAAGCCAGCGTGGAATTTGCCGGAGGAATGCCAAAAGCGGTGCGGGTCACGGGGCCCGGCGGCAAGGAAGTTCCGGCACAGATTTCGGGAGGGAGAATTCTCTTTTTGGGTCAAGTCCCGCCGACAGGCTATGCGGTCTACGATGTGCAGGCAGGTACGGAGGTCGCAGCGTCGACGTTGAAAGTGGCCAACGATTCGCTCGAGAACCAATACTATCGCGTCAAATTGAATGCGGATGGAGATGTCGCCAGCATTTTCGACAAGTCCATCGGGAAGGAACTCCTTGCTGGACCGGCAAGGCTTGCTATCTCCTACGACAACCCGCAACAGTGGCCGGCGTGGAACATGGATTGGGATCAGGAGCAGGCAGCGCCGAAATCCTATGTGAGCGGTCCGGCAAAGATTCGCGTTGTGGAGAATGGTCCGGTTCGCGTCGCCTTGGAGGTCTCACGGGAAACCGCGGGTTCGGCATTTGTGCAGACGATTCGGCTTTCTGCGGGTGACGCAGGCAAGCGCGTGGAGTTCGGGAATGTGGTTGATTGGAACACGAAAGAGTCCAATCTGAAAGCCACGTTCCCGCTAGCCGCCTCAAACCGCATGGCTACTTACAACTGGGATATCGGCACGATCCAGCGGCCGACAGCAGAGCCGAAGAAATTTGAAGTGCCTTCGCATCAGTGGATTGATTTGACGGACATGAACGGCGAATTTGGCGCAACAATTCTTACCGACTGCAAGAACGGTTCGGACAAGCCGAATGACAACACGATCCGTGTCACGCTGATTCGTACGCCCGGCACATCCGGCGGATATCCCGACCAGGGCACGCAGGACATCGGCCGCCATGAGTTCCTTTACGGCATCGCGGGACACGCCGGAAGTTGGCGCGACGGGCAAACCGACTGGCAAGGACAGCGCCTGAACGCGCCGCTGATCGCTTTCGAAACTTCGAAACACGCTGGAGCACTGGGCCAGGAGTTTTCTTTGCTGAAGGTGAGCAGTCCGCGCATTCGAGTTTTGGCGCTGAAGAAAGCGGAAGAAAACGACGAGATCATCGTGCGGCTCGTGGAGTTGGACGGCAAACCGCAGGAGAACGTGCGAGTATCGTTCGCAGCGCCAATCAACGCAGCGCGAGAAGTGAACGGCCAGGAACAACCCGTGGGACCAGCCACGGTGACCGAGGGCGCATTGGTCACGTCGTTCTCGGCGTATCAGCCGAAAACTTTCGCGGTGAAGCTCGCCGCAGCACCCACCAAGGTTAGCAGTGTGCATTCCGCGCCGGTGAAGCTGCCTTACGATGTGGCCGTAGCCAGCAACGACGGCACAAAGTCAACTGCGGGGTTTGATGGCAAGGGCAATGCATTACCCGCCGAAATGCTGCCTTCGCAAATCCAGTTTGATGGTGTGGAGTTTCAGCTTGCTCCCGCAAAGACCGGGACTCCCAACGCGCTCACCGCGAAAGGGCAAACGGTTACCCTCCCCACAGGCCAATTTGACCGGGTCTATGTTCTGGCAGCTTCGACGGAGGGGGACCAAAAAGCCACGTTTCAGGTTGGCGCTAAGAAAGCCGAGCTGAACATTCAAGACTGGGGCGGATTCATCGGGCAGTGGGACGACCGTCAGTGGCTGGCCAGGGACGTTACGATTCCAGAGAGGCTGGGCCGGCCGGCACGAACAAGGCACGATGACTACGCGGAGATGACGGGCATCAAGCCGGGTTACATCAAGCGAGCGGACCTGGCGTGGTACTGCTCGCACCATCACAACGCCGCAGGCGAAAACGTTGCGTACTCCTATTCCTACCTGTTTGCCTATGCCATCGATGTGGACCCCGGGACAAAAATCATCAAGCTGCCTAACAACCAGAAAATCCGAATCCTGGCAATTTCGGTTGCCGAGGAGAATCCGCTTACAAAACCTGCGCAGCCTCTTTACGACGTTCTGCCTCCAGGGGCAGCAGGCGATAAGGACTTCCTGCTATCCAGTTCGGCCACCAGTCTCTCCGTCACACAAGGGCGGAGCGCCACAACGAAGATTGGCGTAACCCCAAGGAATGGGCTGGAGGGCGGTGTGACCCTGGCGGCCTCGGGACTGCCTGCTGGGGTGACTGCGGCTTTCAGCCCCTCCAGCGCCATGGGCATGAGCGCCCTAACGCTAAAGGCGGACAGTTCGGCGCATCCAGGGCCTTCCACGGCCACCATCACGGGAACGTCCGGTACGTTGTCACACAGTGTCTCTATCGCCTTGAAGGTGACCGCAATCAAAACAGGCGCAGTGGCAGTCGATCTGGCATCGGCTTACAACGCCACGGGAATCTATGAAGATGGTTCGACTTTTGACGAAGCGTCCAGCCTCGATGGCGGTGGGTTCGCGTTCCCAGCCCAGCCTCTGGGCTCCACTTTGGAGTGGGACGGCGTCTTGTTTCGGCTCGGCCCTGCCAATGCCCCAGACGTGGTAACGGGCAAGACGGTCTCGCTGCCGTCCGGGAAATTTGTCAGCTTGAAGATGCTCGGGACGGGGGTCGACGGGAGCCAAAAGTCGCAAACTTTCACAGTCACATATGCCGATGGCACGTTTTCCACGTTTACGCAGAGTCTAAGCGATTGGTATTCGCCCGGAAACTTCACCGGTGAATCCATGGCCGCAAGTGTGCCTTATCGGGTAGCAGGCGACGGAGAGACAGACGACGGCACATTTCACATCTTTGGTTATTCGTTCGATCTCGACACCAATAAGCCCGTGCGCAGCATCGCGCTGCCAAACAATCGCGGCGTCGTGATTTTTGCCATGGCTCTCGTACCCGAGGCGGGGTAACTACGGCGGAGAATTTAAGCACGCATACGCTGAACGAAGTTCGGAACCGCCTGAGCTCCAGCTATTCAGGAACGGGCAGCTCTTCCGTAGACCGATCCGACGACTCTTGAACGGGTTTTTGCCAATGACGGCTGGGCAGCGCGGCAATCAGTCTCTGCGTGTAGGGATGACGCGGCGACTCGAAAATGGCATCAGGCTCGTCGCACTCAACAATCTCGCCGTCCCGCAAAATGGCGACGCGGTGACACAGAGCTGCCACGGACAGCAGATCATGCGAAATGTAAAGAATGGCCATTTCCAGTTCGCGGTTGAGCCGTGAGAACAGAGTAAGAATTTCGGACTGCGTAATCGTGTCCAATGCGCTGGTTGGCTCATCCGCAATCAGCAGCGCCGGCCGATGAAGAATCGCCATGGCGATGGTGACTCTCTGTCCTTGGCCGACGCTTAACTGCGAAGGACGCCTTTTCAAAAATTCCTCGTCGTCCGGCAGACTGACACTTCTCAGAGCGGCACTTACTGCCGCATGACACTGTTCTCGGGTTCCTTTGGCATGCGCGCGCCAGGCTTCTTTCAATTGCGTCCCAATACGAAGAGCAGGATTCAGAGAAGTTAGCGGGCTTTGCAGCACAACGCTCATTTGGCGGCCACGAATGTCGCGGAGCTGGCTCTCGCCTTTCTGGAGAAGATTTTCGCCCTGGAAGATAATCTCTCCCTGAACCTTTGCTCCCTTCAACTCCAGCAACTGCAGGAGCGCCAGCGCCAAGGTGCTTTTCCCGGAGCCGCTTTCGCCTACGAGTCCCACAATTTCTCCCCGTTGAATCTCCAGACAAAGATTCTTAAGGACACCACGTTTGTTCCGGTAGTCCACGGAAAGCCGCGCGGAGAGTAGCGGGAACTCTGGGGTCATTTTTGAACACCGAGCTCCGGCGCCGGTCCCAGCCGCAAAGTGTCCGCGTTCCAAAATCCCCAAGGTTCAAGGACCACAGGTGCGGCACCAACAACGCTGGGAGAAACAGCTACGAGAACATCCTTGTTAATCAGGTAGATGAAGGGTTGTTGTTCGGCGGCAATTTGCTGCACGCGATCAAATTTGGCCTTTCGTTCCTTCTCTGTGGTGGCGGTAGCTTGCTCACGCATCAGCTTGTCGATTTCTGCTTCCCACGTCGTCGCGGGAGATTTCTGGCTAGGGTTCCACTGATGGTTTTCGCCGGAACTCAACCAGACGGTCATCTGACCGTTGGGGTCAAGATCCGTGTTGACCAGGCCGAGTATGCAAGCTTCGTAATCGAACGTGCGGGTCATTCTCTCGATCAGCGAAGGGAAGTCCAGGGTGATAACGTTGACTTTGATTCCCACTTGCGAGAGGTCCTGCTGAATCATCGTGGCTATTTTTTCGCGCGCGGCGTTGCCGGAATTAGTGACGACCGTAAACTCGACGCGATTGCCCGCGCGATCTTTCAAAGTGTCATTTTCAAAGCGGAAGCCTGCTTGCGCCAGGAGCCGCAAGGCGCCTTGTGGGTCATATTTCGGATCTTCGAGACTGGCATTGAACCAGAAATGATTAGAAGGAGAAACCGGACCGTAAGCAGGTTTTGCGTAGCCTGCGTAAACAATGCGGCAAAGGTCTGCCCGGTTGATCGCCATGGAAATGGCTTTGCGAAATTCTTTCATGCCGAACCAGGCTTTCTTGGATGCAGGGAGCGGCGCGGCAGGCGACTGATTGAACCACAGCTCTTCGGCATCAAGGCCCGTGCCCGCGTTGCGAGTTACTGCGGGATTTTCGTGCTGCAGGCGCTCGAATTGTTCCGCATCGAGGCGATTGATTAATTGCAGTTCCCCGCGTCGGAACCGAAGCAACTCGATATCACGGTTGCGCTGGATATCCAGCCGGACGCTATCGATGTAGGGCAGAGCGTGTCCCTGTGCATCGTGTTTCCAATAGTTCGGATTCTTCTGCAACAAGACGTAGGAGCCCGCCTTGTAGTCAGCAACGTAAAAAGGGCCAAGGACGGCCATTTCCTTCTTTGGCGAGTGCGCAGACAAGATAGCGACTTGATCGAATAGGCGCTCCAATCCAGCGATTGGCGCGGGAAACGTAATGGCGGCTACGTCCGGCGCCGGAGTCTCCGCCTGGACGGTTCCCTCCCCGGAACGAAAGGCATCGCCTGTGGGCGAATGGGTTTCCGGATCCATGAGCAGGCGCATCGTGTAAGCCACATCTTCAGAACTGAAGGGCGTCCCGTCAGAAAAGTGAATGCCTTTGCGTAGGTGGAAAGTGATCGTGCGAAGATCGCGGGAAATCTTCCACGACGTGGAGAGCGCAGGCTCGAGCGCCTGAGTCTGCCGATTCAGACGAATGAGAACCCCGCCGGTCAGATAACGAACATTCTCAGAAGCTTCATCGTCCACGAGAATGGGATTGAAAGTCTTGGGCTCGCTGTGGAGGCAGAAGTGGAGCTCGCCGCCCGTTTGCGCGCGACCCGGAACTGTAAGGGCCAGCAGTGTAGTAAGGGCCAGAGTTCTTAGCGGACTGGGCATCACGCAGTTTCCTCCTGTGAGGGCAAGACAAATTGAAAACAGATCACCACCAGAATCAGCAGAACAAGGGGAGTGAGCCGCCAGGGATTTGCGCTGACGGCCGAAATATCTTCGAGACCGCGCAAGAGATTTCCCCAAGAAGGGAGAGGTTCGATGACGCCAAGCCCTAGCATGCTGAGAGTGGCTTCGGTCAAGACAAAGACCGGAATGGAAATCCAGAACTGTGCGAAAAGGACTGGACGGAGATTGGGAAGCAGATGACGCACGATCATTCTCCAGCGGCTGCATCCCGTCGCGCGCGCAAGCAGTAGAAAATCGGAATTGCTCAGATTTTTGGCGGCGGCCCACACGATTCGCAACGAAGACGGCCATCCCAACAAACCCAACAAAGTAAAAGTCGCAATGACGGACAGGATGGGTGAGATATCCAGGGGAAGTAGAGCGCGCAGAGCCAACAGGACAAACAACAGCGGAAGCGCCATGGAAAGGTCGGTGGCCGCGAGGATGAATTTCTCGCACCAACCGCCCACGAGCCCCGCTAATCCCCCAAAGATGCCGGCAAGCAGCGTAGCCAGCAATGCCGCCCCCGGCGCGAGTAACAGGGACACGCGCGTTCCGTAGATCAACCGAGCGAAGAGATCTCTCCCCAGGCTGTCGGTGCCGAGCAAGTGAGTGGAAGAGGGCGCGGCATTCGGTCGTTCGCGGAATTGTTTGGCGTATGAATAAGGGCTGACCGTTCCGGCAAATAAGCCCACGGCGAAAATGGCGCACAAGACGGCGGCGCAGATTCCGCGCAGTTTTCGGGCGTTCACAGCGCCCTCTCGTGCACCATGTTCGCAAGCATATTTGCGGCCACGGTGATCAGGGTGACGAGCAGCGTTAAATTCATGATCAAGGGCAAGTCACGATTCAGCGCAGCCTGCCACGCGAGCTGTCCCACTCCCGGGGAGTCACAAAGAGCTTCGATGGGAATCGCAGCACCGAATGCCACTGCCAACGACACTCCCAGAAGAGCGAAAAGTGTCGGTGAAGCCAATGGAAGTACATGGTGCAACAGGATTTTCGCCTGGCTGATTCCTCGCGCACGCGCCGCCAGGATGTAAGGTTGCGAGTAAGCGTGAATTAGCAAGTTGCGAAGGTACCGAAACAGCTTGGGAAACGTGACCACGGCGATGGCTACAAACACGGGCGCACGAAGATAGACGGAGAATATGGCTACCACTGCCGCCGGAAGCGCGATCAACACCCCGCTAATCAGCGTTGTCGAAATGTCAAAATAAAAACCGCGAAAGAGAACTCCGGCAAGAGATATCGTCAAAGCGACGAGCCAAGCCAAAGAGACGCCAAATAGAACAGATTTTGCCGTGACCGGAAAACGCTCTTTGATGAGCGATGAAATGGGGCGCTGCAACCATTGGGAAGAGCCAAAATCTCCTTGAACGGCGCCGACGAGATAGTGGCCATAATACGAAAAGAGTCCGGCATTGAGGCGATTGGAGTTACGAATGGCTTCTACACTTGCCTGGCTCAACCTGGGATCGAGTTCGCGTTCATCCACTCCATAACCTGGAGAAAAGCGAACCAGAGACGCGCTCAGCAGGACGCCGAGAAGACAGACGATCCCAAGCAGGAGCAGACGGCCGACGATTTTTTGGATTCTGGCTCTCATCTTGTTTCGCGCTTATTGCATCTCTCCGGAAGTGAGAAACCACCAAGGTTCATCAACCGACCTGAAGCCGGGAAGCTTCCCCGCGCTGTTTGTAGTAGGTTTCTTTGGATTCGTACATGCGGTGGTCCGCCTCAGACAGCAGTTCTTCTGCCGTGGAACCGTCCTTCGGATAGAACGCGCAGCCAATGCTCGCCGTGACCACTTTAGCGCCGCAAACCAACTGCCCGGCCTCTTCGACGGCAAGTTCCAGGCGAGGCATCAGTTCCTCGGCGCCTTCTTCCGTGAGCTCTGGGAGCACGAAAACAAACTCGTCGCCGCCCAGGCGGCCAACCTGGTCATACTCGCGGCATGCACTCTTCAAGTTCTTTGCAATTTGTTGCAACAGTTTGTTGCCCACAAGGTGGCCAAAGTTATCGTTCACGTTCTTGAAGCCGTTGAGATCGCTCATTAGCACGGCTAGCGGAACTCCGCTGCGGCGCGAGCGCGCAATTTCCTGTTCAAGGTGAACACAGATCCAGCGAGCGTTTGGCAATTCCGTCAGGAAGTCAGTACTTGCGGTGTCCTGGGCTCTTTCGAATTGCAATGCATTCTCAACAGACAACCCAAGTTTTGAACTGGCCGCCAGCAATAGGCGCAAATGGTCTTTCGTGAAGCCCTGCTTTTCGCGCAAATAAAGCGAGAGGACCCCAGCGGCGCCGTCACGCCCGCGCAACGGCACGGAAAGCACCGATTGAAGCACTGGGATTTGTGCGCGATCTCCTAGGTATTTGGTCTCCGCCGCGGGGTCTCCATTGATGATGGGCTTTTCAGTTTGCGCGACCCAACCGGAAACCCCTTGGCCGAGCGGCATCTCTATTGAACTAAACAAGTCGTAGTCCACTCCGTGAACATATCTTGGGATCAGTTTCCCATCCTCATAGACATAGAAGACGATCGCGTCGTACGGAATCATCTCCTTCAAACGAACGGCGACGACCGAAAGCGTTTCTCGCAAGCTCAGGGAATTACCCAAGGTCTGCGCGAGCTCAAAAAGAAGCTGGGCCTCTTGCCGTGCCGACACGATGGAAGCAAGAAAGGACGCGGCACGGACTTCCGCTTCATTCGGCATCTCGGCAAAGCCTGCCGAGGGAGCCGCAGGCCGGTCTACTCTTGACACAAGTTCCAGAGGACTCCCCTCTCGCACCGAGCGGCGCACGACTTCTTCCAATTCCTTATATCGCCGCTCAATGCAGTCTACGACTCGCGGGTCATAGCTTCGCGCACTCTCCGCACGCAGCAGGGCCATGGCCTCGTCTGCGGACACGGCGCGCCGGTACGGCCGCTCGGAGGTTAACGCATCAAAGCAATCGACCACGGAAAGGATTCGCGCACCAATGGGAATCTCTTCGCCCGACAGACCATCGGGGTATCCCGTGCCATTCCACTTCTCATGGTGCGAACGAACAATGGGTACGACCGGATACGGGAATTGCACGCGATCGAGGATCTCCGCACCGACAACGGGGTGGATCTTCAACTTCTCGAATTCTTCAGGAGTTACCCGCCCAGGTTTTGAAAGGATATGTTCGGGTACCGCCAGTTTCCCGATGTCATGGAGCATCGACGCAGCCCGGATGGCATTCAGCTGCGCTTCGTCAACGCCAAGGTCCTTGCCAATTTGCATGGCGTAAGTCTGTACGCGCTTCAGGTGATCGTGCGTGTTGTGATCTTTTGCCTCGATGGCGAGAGAAAGAGCTTCGATCGTACGCAAGTGCAGATCGGCGATCGCCTCGGTGTGTTTCTTTTCAGCTTCCAGCCGATCCAGATAAGTCCTGTAGGACCGGTAAATCCAATAGACAACAGGCAAAACCAGGATGGCGACCTGCCATCCAAGAGAGCGATTGATGATGCTCACGCCACCGGCAATCAAGGCACCCAGCAAATAATATGGAAAGGACCAAAGGTAGCACTCTTTCCAAACCAAGAGCGGATTTCGGCGCTCGGTCATCGCGATAATGCCCGAGACAGACATGGTGTTCATCGCGAAGTAGGTGGTAGAGGCCGCCGCCAAGAGCAGTGGCCACCGCAGTCCGAAGTTGTAAGCGAACTGACTGTGAAAGACCAAGTGGGCGAGGGAGATGGACAAAGCGAGATTGGCGAAATTGAACAGGATCTGAATCAAGCGCGGGCGGGGCTTGGCCTGCCAGAGTGATTGCACCAAGCCCCCGAGACATCCCATCAACAGAGTCTCCGGGTAAGAAAGGTCGAGAATCCCAACAAGAATGAAGAGGAAATTCGCCGACATCGTGGCCTGGATGCCGGGTAGCCGTACCTTGAAAAGTGACGCTCCCAAAGCCACCGCAAGAAAACTGGCGAAACGCAGCGAGTTGTCCGTGTGCCAGTGCAGCAATGCGTAGGGCAGAAGAGGAATTCCCGCCAACACCTGCGTCACAATGAAAATGGTCGCGGGCCAACCCAGAAAACGTCCCTGTTGCCCTGGCAGACTCCAAACACGTCTCCACCAATTCGGCACGCTTCTCGCCGACCTTTTTCCGGAACTTCGCTCGCCTGCCCGTGCGAAGTCGACACTCGCCCGCTCGAGCGGCTCCAGCGCGCCTTTGGGGACACTCTCATAATCGGCGAAGTCCCTTGACATCAGTTTTAACCAGCCTCTAGACAGGGTACGACACGAAGACCCCTCGTAGGGCCAGTTTGGCCTCTAAGGAAGGAATCTGCCTATAGTACTGGGAGCAGAATGTGTCTCAACAGGAACGCACGTATTTTGAGCACACTTTGGCTGGTCAGCTATGGATTATGGGATCTGGGGCAATTTACCCTGGAGACCGAGGTACTCGAACCACTCGAGAATTCATTCGGCCGAAAACTGTTACCTATGTGACCGGAACATTCCGCAACCCATGTCTCCCGGCCGTACCCCCCGGAGTTATGGCGCGCCCGGTGAGATTCGAACTCACGACCCCATGCTCCGGAGGCATGTACTCTATCCATCTGAGCTACGGGCGCGCGGTGGGCACTCCATTAGTTTGAAGGAGTGCCTAAGTGCAGCAAATGCACTCACGTCTGTATTCTATCCCGTCTGATTCGGTGGCGCTAGCTCGCAATCATCTAAGGCGTTGTAGCGGCAAAGGAAAGAGCCAGGTCATCCAATCGCGCGAGAGCGGATTCCCTTCGCGAGCTTTTCGATTTCTTCGGCCTTCTTGAGCATAGCCACGGAAAGCACTTGAACCGAGTCGGTTTTTTCCACTTCGGCTTTCAATTCGCTTGCCAACTGAAAAAGCCGCTCGATGTTTTTCTTGATGTCCTTTTGATTGGCTTCAAGGATGACTTTAGAATCGATTTTGGGTTGCTCGGTGTCCTCGTCCCTTTGCGCGGGCTTCGGGGTAGGCACACCCCCTCCACTCTGTGCACACAAAGAGGAATTCAAGAACGCCAGAGGCATACCCGAAGCCAGAAATACCGTGAGAAACCTTCTCCTAGATTCCATAACTAGCTACTCCCTTTTGCCAATTCCATCCACATCCAACACGCGATCGCGCTTCCGCAAACCTCTTCCAATGTTATACTCCCCCTCACACAAAAATCATGTCGAGTTTGCTGAATCAATTGCTGGATTTTGCGACGACCCACGGTCTTCGCCTTTTGGGGATTCTGGTCATCGCGCTGGTGGCGAACCGTCTGCTCCGGGCGACAAGCAGATTAATGATAAAGACGGCCACTGCACAGACCCGTCAGTCGCAGCTGCGGGAGCAGCAAACGCGCACGCTGGCCGGCATCGTTTATAGCGCGGGGAGCAAAGTGGTCTGGGTCATTGCACTATTAACAGCTCTGGACCAACTTAAGATTAATATCCTGCCCGCAGTAACATTTGCCGGCCTCGCCAGCTTGGCTTTGGGTTTTGGAGCGCAAACTCTGGTTCGTGACGTAATTGCCGGGTTCAACATCGTTCTGGAAGACCAATACGTTGTGGGCGACACGGTGCAAATCTCCGAGTACACCGGCCGCGTGGAGCATCTTACGTTGCGCAGGACGGTCCTGCGGGATGCCCGTGGAGCGCTCGTGACCATCGCCAATGGCGAGATTCGTACGGTCAGCAATCTGAGCCGCGATTGGTCACAGGCCTTCGTGGACGTCGCCCTGGCGCCTGAGACGCCTGTCGAGAAAACGCTGAAGGCTCTGGAGACGGCTGCCGCCGCATTGCGAGGCGATCCTGCATGGTCGCAGGCCCTCGTGGACGGCCCCCGTATCCTCGGCGTTCAAGACTTTGACCGAACCGCTTCCACGATTCGTCTGCAAGTGCGGACAGCGCCAACACGCCAGGATGAAGTGGCCCGGGAGCTGCGGCGCCGCATTCAGGCGGAGCTCCTTAAGCAAGGAATACCCGTTTCGAGCGTCCAGCGCATCGAACTTACTGGCGTTTCTCATTCCTTGCAGGAAGCGGCGCAGCCGGATACTGCAAATTAGCCCAGGAGGATTCGCCATGGCCCAGATTACGTACGACGAAGTGAATCTCATGCTGCGGCTTTACGATTTGCGGCGCGAGGCTCGTTTGCGGCAGGCGCGCGCATGGTTTACCGACAACTTCCACCCCACTTCTCCCGAAGACATGGTCGAAAAATATCCTCAAGGAAGCGAAGAGAACACGTACATTCGCATGGTGATCAGCTACTGGGAAATGGTCGCGAGCATCGTCAATCGCGGGCTCATCAACGACGAGCTCTTTTTCGAAAGCAATGGGGAAATCTGGGTGGTGTGGGACCGCATGCGCACCATAGTTCCCACCTGGCGCTCCGCGTTCAAAAATCCCCACCTGTTTCAGAATATTGAAGAGACCTGCAAGCGCCTGGAGTCTTGGCGGGAAAAGCGTGCCCCTGGGTCTACCGTAGCGATGCGCCAGATGCTCGGGCAGTCGAAATCAAAGACCAAGGTTGTTTAGCCGCAGCAGCGAGCTATCGTCTTCGCCAGGCAGGTTCGGGGGCGAACTCCCGCGCAACATCAGGCTGAGCTTTCGGAGCGGCCAGTTTGACGCAATTTCTCCCGGCCGCCTTTGCGCCGTAGAGGGCGGTATCTACCTCGTGAAGCAACTCTACGACCGACATATAGCCCCATTCCTGGCTCAGCAGGAGTCCAAAACTCATGGAAATTGGTACGGGACCTGCCGAAGTTTCCACTGGGCTCTCGGCGATGGTTTTACGAATCTTTTCGGTTCGCGCCAGACCGAAAGCTGGATCGCAATTGTTCAGCGTAACCAGAAATTCCTCGCCGCCAAAGCGACCCACAAAATCGTAAGAACGTACCGATGAGACCAGACGTCTCGCGGTTTCTTTTAGCACTTCATCCCCGGCCAAATGGCCAAAGGTGTCGTTGATATTCTTGAAATGATCGAGGTCCCCAAGCAAGATTGCTGTGCATTTATTTTCCCGGCGCGCGCGCGTCAGTTCGCGCCCTAGAAGGTCCATGATCACGCCACGATTCCAAAGAGAAGTGAGGGCGTCGTGAGTGGCCTGAAATCGCATCCCTTCTCTTGCTTCGATTAAGCGATCTTCCAGATCCAAAATACGCTTGCCCGTACGCAGTCGCGCCTTGAGTTCTTCCGGATCAAACGGCTTCGTCAGATAGTCATCCGCCCCTGATTCCAGCCCCGCGACGACGTCTTCCTTTCTCTCCTTGGAAGTCAGCAGGATCATGTAAACGTAAGACTGGTCTTTGCGCTTCCGGACTTCCCGGCAGACTCCCGGCCCATCCAGCTCCGGCATGATCCAATCCAGAAGCGCCAACCTGGGCCCCTCCGGTTTGCACAATTCGGCTGCAGCGAGCTGGCCGTTTGCAACTGCAGTCACGTCATAGCCTGCACGTTGCATGGTTTTTTCCAAAAGCCGCCGCGACATCAACTCATCGTCCGCGATCAAGATTCTCATCCGGACACCTCAGCCATGAAGGCCTCAACTTGTCGCGAGAGTTCTTTTGCGATGGACCCAAAATGTGAAAAGGATTCAAGAAACCTCGAGGTTTCGTTGTTACGCCCCAGCCGCTCAAGCTCCGCGATGGTGGTCGCCGCTTCGACGGCCGCCAGATTGGAAAGCATTCCTTTTAGGGCGTGCGCCGCCATGACGACCTGGGTCGCATTCTGAGACTCTACGGCCTCCCGCAGTGCCTGATGACGTTGCGGAAATTCCTCCTGGAAAATGATTAGCAGCTCTCTCATAAGTTCACGGTCATTTTCTGTCCGCTCCAGCAACTCCTTCAGATCAATCAAGTTCTTTGCCATTTGCCATTCGCTCCCTCGGGCGCACAGCTCGATGCTGAAGGATGCCCACTTAAGTTCCGGCCATTATTCGACGCGATTCGGACGAAACGTCCAATCCCTAATTAGAGGCACGCTCATGCCCACAAGGGGACGCTCTTTATCCCTCTATTTGATTGAAAAGACTAGAACTTGTTTTTGGCATGCGGGTTTTGGAATGGACTGAATTTCAGACGTGAAACAAACCGGGAAATTTGGTTCAATCTGAAACGTTTAGGAGAGTTCAGGGACACTACACTCCACAGGTGACCCTTTGATAAGGAAAACGGTGCTTAGAGTGCCGAAGTGACAGACGTTCCAGCGGCGGCGAACACTGTAGGCATTTCCTCGCGCGCGAAAGACAGGAAGCACTTCACGACGACCGGGTCGAATTGAGTTCCGCTAGACTCGGAGAGACGCCGCATCGCTTCCTCGAAAGGCAACCCCTTCCGGTAAGGACGCGAAGAAACCATCGCGTCAAAAGCATCAGTGACGGAAACAATCCTTGAGACAATCGGAATCTCCGACTCCTTTAGACCTGCAGGGTACCCCTTGCCGTCGAAAAACTCATGATGGTGAAGAATGTCGAGAGCGGCCCGCTCAAACCCTGGAAGCATGCGGAGAACGGCCCAGCCGTATTCGGGGTGTTTCTTCATCAGCGCGTATTCTTCCGCGTCCAGGCGTCCCGGCTTGCGAAGGATGGAGTCCGGTATCCCGACTTTGCCAATATCATGCAAGAGCGCTGCGACCTCGAGGTTCTGAAGGGCGGCCTCTTCGAGTCCAAGTTCCTGCCCCACGCGCATTCCCCACTCCGCCAGGCGCGTGCTGTGTACTCCTGTATTGAGATCCTTTAGGTCGAGTAACTGGTTAAAGGCGCAAATAACCGAATTGCGCAACGCAGAGGCTTGCTCTTCAAGCTGCTTGATCCGGAGGGACTCCGGCGCCGCAAGAAGCGGAGAGCTTCCTAACGGCGCCGGAGTTTGACCCTTGAACATCAGCTGTTACAAGCAGAGCAACGTACATGAGCCAGACCCGGAAGTTGAACTGGAGCTGTTCACCCACGCTGAAACGGCTTGATAGACATTGAGTCGGCCATGATTCAGGTCCGGCGTGAGAACCTGTGCATTCGCCAGGGCATTGGCCGCCTGGGACTGATTGAGGCTGGATTGCTTAGCGCTCAGCATCAGAGCCACAGTTCCGGCAACAAGTGGCGAACTGAAAGATGTCCCCGATTCGCTGGCGTACGTACCGCCGGGATACGTGCTGATCACGTATTCTCCAGGGGCGGCGATCCAAACGTCGGCCGAGCCGTAATTGGAGAAGGAAGAACGGGTATCCCAATTTGTCGTCGAAGCAATGCCAACAACCTGGCCATTCATGGCCGCAGGATACACGCGCGCGCTGGTGTTTTCGTTACCGGCAGCGGCCACCAGAACAACGCCGGCCTTGTTGGCATTGGAGATCGCTCGATTTAGGGCGGATGACGAATAACTGAGGTCAAAGCTCATGTTCACCACGTTGGCGTGATTCTGCACTGCGTAGTAAAGAGCTGCGATGATGTTTGAAAGATAGCCTGTCCCGTTGGAGGAGAAAGCCTTAAGCGGAAGGAGCTTGGCCCTCGGAGCGACAAGGTGAACCAACCCGGAAGTCATTGTGCCGTGTCCAAACGCAACATAAGGAGAGCCATCCAGAACCGCAGCGGTGGACTGGTCAAGAACGGCAGCCGTGGATTGCTGGACGTAGCCCGGTTGCTGGTTCTGACTGGTGCTTGTATAACCGCTCTGCGTCCCCGTGACATCAAGCCATTCGGAAGCGCCGGGCTGGTTCCTCGTGAAATCGTAGCCCTGTAGAAGAACGGGCTGCAGGACAGGGTGATATGGATCCACCCCAGTATCAATCATCGCCACGATTCCCGTGCCGGAGATCCCGAAACCATTCTGGGCATCCTGAAGACGAATGATCTGAGCGGCAGTTTGCGCCGCATAGCCATGCCAGACCACGGTGCCGTAATAGTTCACCGGTGAAGTGTCATAGAGCCCGTAGGGAATGCTCGGGAGATGGGGCTGAGGCAGTGGTTGGAGATTATCCGCCTCGATACTAACAATCCCGAGGAGTGACTCTACCAATGTCAGCGCAGTGCTCAAAAGGTTCGGGGACGTCACCAGAAAAGTCTGGTTGACCGAGCCGTCCAGGCTGCCCTTTACCTGGCAACCCAGCAGAGAGCACAAATTCAACACGGAAGAAAGACCGCCCGTGGAAACAACGATGTAGCGCTGTTGTGCGGCTGCCGGCCGGGAACTCGCCAGCATCAGGACGATCAGGGCGAAAAGTATGGTTGTCCTGCGTTTCATAGGTTACGACCCTTGAAGGGCCTCCTGGATGTGAATTCCTCAGCTAATCGGCCGGAGGTTTGCCCCGCTAGCTTCGCGGGAGAATCCTTCCGGTCCAATAGTACGACTGTGCCTTACCGCCCTCCCCGAATTGGCCATCGCGCTCGGTACTTTCGTACCAAAGGCGCGCTGCGCGGCCAATTCGAAAGAGTTCAAAATCATCGGTCATCCTGCACACGGCCTAGCGCATCGCGAAGCGAAATCACGATAGGCTCGCCGTCGGTGCCTGCGAACGTGATTTGCAGGTCGCCGCTGTTCTTGATCTCTGCGATAAACTCGCCGTTCTGGTTGCTCACCGCATGCACCACGTGACCACGCAAATTCGAAAGAGTGACCGACACACCCTTGCCGGCAATTCCAGGATTGCTCAAGTCCAAGAGCTGCCCCGTGACCACGAGATCGTTGCTGCCGGGTTTGGCTTCGATCTGCAGGTCAATCTGAAATGGATCCGCGCGATAGAGCATCTGTCTTGAATCGGTAGCCGCCGACCGGGCCCCTTCGACAACGGGCCACAGAAAGCTGTCGAAGAGAACCGAGATCCGGCTCCTGGATTCCTTTCTTTGGCCCTTCAAACCAGCGGCCGCAAAAGCAGCCTTCACAACCCTTACCGTGTCTGCCAGCGGCTGATAGTTCTTTTCGGTCACCGCCGACTTCTGCACGCGCTGCCACATCGAAACGGCTTCCAGGCAGCGTTTGCATCCCTCTTTCAGGTGTTCCTCCATTCCCTTCAACTCCTTTGGAGAAACCGCCTCATTCACGAAATCAATCCACTCCTCCGTCGTAAAGTGCTTCATCGTTCCCCCCGAAGTCCTTTCCTTGACCACTCCCCAGTGGTCGAATATCACCTGCCAACACTCGTCCTATAAGGGTAGGAAAGGGGTCAAAAAATAGGCAGGTAGCAACCTTGAAATGGCGTCCGGTGGACCTTTAGTCAAGCCCTTTGGAATCAGTAAGTTTGCCGACGAGAACAAAGGGCGCCCAATAGAAAGGGTGGGGCTGCTTCGCGCGCAGCTGCCGCATCGCATTTTGCAGTGCTCCAGGCATGTCCCCGCTCTGAATGTAATGCCGATAGAAATGGCTCATCAGCTCAGCAGTGCTTTCGTCGTGTACGTCCCATAGCGACAGCAGCAAGGTGGTTGCTCCTGCGCAAAAAAGGCCGCGCTGAAGGCCCAGCAATTCGTCTCCGGCGGCCACGAAATTCATGCCTGTGGCGCAGCCGCTCAAGGTGACCAGTCGGGCATTCAATTTCATTTGGTAAAGGTCATACAAATTCAGGTATCCGTCGCCCAAACGAATGCCCGAAAACATGGGGTTGTCCTGGCGATACATGCCGTGCGTGGCGATATGGAGCAGTCCGCTTTCCGGCCCCTTTTCGCGAAGCAACGAAGATGTCGCTTGCTCGCCCAGGTGGAGGGAAGAACTGGGCAGCAGAGAGCTCACGCTGCGCACTTCGTCCAGGATTTGTGGCGCGCGCTCATCGGCAATACCGAGTACGAGTGAAGCGGGAGCAGCGCTTGAGGCTTTTTGCTGACAAAGAGAAAAAACCGTTGCGCTCGGCGCATAAGAGACCGTGAAGGCATCGCACAGGTGTTCATCCCCGCTTTTCAAGGCATGGAACGGTAGAAAATGAAGAGGGCCGTGCGGCACAAAAATAAGATGGTTTCCTTGAAAAAGCATGCGCAGCGGCGCGATCAGTTCGCTGTAGAGCGATTCCAAATGGCTTTGCGTAGCCCGCAAGAGCGGCTCTTCGAATCGCTGCACATAGCTATTGCCCATGCGGAATTTGGAAATCTGAAACCTTAGCAACTGAAGCAGATGAGCCACGCGGGAAAGCATCGTAACTGGCAGAATTCGCGTGTTATCACGGGAGACGACAGCGGCAACCAGTTGCTCGCCCGCAATAAAGTATTCGACGAGGGTAGCGTTCTCCGGCAAGCTACGCTGGAGTTTTTTCAGAGAACAGTCGGCAGGCGCTTCGAGGGTTGCGTTTTCGCGCTCGTGCGCAGGCAGCTCTCGCAAGGTGCGCAGCAGTTCCTTTTCGTGGGATTGCGCAATTTCCTGCAGATTCTCCAGTTTTTCGCGGGATTGCGCCTCGGGCCGCAATTGTTCGAGTTCAATGCGGTGGTAGTACCAATTCAGTTCCTCGCGCAAATCCCGAATCCGCCGGACCAGGTCGCTTTGGCCCGTCTCGCCAAATGGAAGGCTCTGTCCGCTCTGAAAAATCATCTCGATCATGTTGCGCGACTTGGCGGCTTCGATGCACGCAAAAGCCTCTTCCGTAGAGGTCTCGGCGTCTCCACCGCTGAGGTAGAGAGAAACTAGCGCCTCGTAGACTTGCATCCTGTTCTTGACAAAGGAAATCTTCAGTTCCTCGCCTTGCAGACGGCTGCGCAAAGTTTCGAGCGCTTTTCGGGCTTCGATATATGCGCGGCGCGCCGCCTGCCGTTCGCCGCGCGCCCGAGCGATCTCGCCTTGAAGGAAATGTGCTTGATAGACCAGGACGGGTGTCTGCAGTCCAGAGAGCTTCGCAACTGCGGCCCGCGTCTCTTGGTCCGCTGTCGCGTGGTCCTCCACTTGGAGAGCAATTTGAGCGAGCAGAAGGTGGGCCATAACGGCTTTGCCAGAAATCGCTGATTGATCGAAGAACGCCGCGGCCGAATTGCACAGACGCCGAGCCTCGAAGTAACGCCCTTCCTGGAAAAGCAATAATCCCTGATAAAGATCGATAAGCCAGGGCCAGACAAGATTATCTTCGCGCACGAAGATTTCGCGGGCCTTCGAAAAGCGTTCTAGTGCCTGTACCGCTTTGCCCTGCTGCCCGTAAGCAGTAGCCTCATTGGCCAGCGTTTTTGCGGCCTCGTAGCCCATCCCGAGCTTTTCGAACCGAAGATAGCCTTCGTGGGCCATTTCTCGCGCTTCTTCGCTAAGATTCAGCTCGAGGTAGATATCAGACAAATCCAAATGGCAAAGGGCCAGGTGGTAGGCGTCGCCGGTGGCCTCGCAGGCGCGCCTTGCGGCATAGAGTGCCTCGATCGCGCGGCTGTATTCACCACGGAGGTAATACAGATAGGCGATGTTGTAGTCCGCCTGGGCGACTAGCAGCGGCATGTTGTGCTGTGAGCAAAAGGAACGGGCTCTCTGATAAGTCGCCAGAGCTCGCGGAAAGTCGTTCAGGCTGATCAGGCACACCGCCATGTTGCTGAGTACGACGGCAATCCCTTCCACATCCTTGTAAGGCATCAAGCCCTGATAAGCGCGCTCGTAATGAGCGATGGATTCCTCAAACCGATCCTGGCGGTGATAGATGTTCCCGACGTTGATTTCCAATCGCGCAAGGCGCCGCTGGTCATCGAGGCGCGTGAATATTCCTCTGGCGCGTTCTGCGGCTTGAAACGCCTGATCGTATTCACCCAGCAAAATCAGTGGCTGGATGGAAGTACTCAGAGTGCGCGCAGCCTCCTTCCAATCGCCCAGTGATTCATACAACTGGAAAGCCTGCTGATGATGTTCCGTGGCCGCACGATTGTCCCCCGAGGAATAAAGGGCGTTTGCCTTCGCACGCAAGCTGAGCGCCAAAGCGTCTTTGCGTTTTAGTCGCCCGCCAATCAGGATGGCCGCTTCCGCGAGATGCAAGGCTTCTTGCGTGCTCACGCGAACACGCTCGACGACTTGTTCCGCAAGCTGTTCGACGAATTCTTTGCGAATTAAGCCGCGATGCCGCGCCAGAAATTTCCGGCGATCCCCTTCGGTAGAGAGTTGAGCGAGCTGAGCGATGAATTCGCCCATGGAACTTTTACTGCGCGTTGCCGGCATCAGGAGAAACCCAAGTCCTCGAGTTGTCGTCGTAGCCGCTCGATGCACCGTTGGCGCGTGAATCCAATGGAACCGACGGCTAGCCCCAGTTCTTTGGCGACCTCCGTGTACGGCCGCGCGGGAACTTCATAAAAAAGCAGCTCCACCAGCCGGCGGCACTGCGGGGTCAACGAAGCCATGGCTTCGCGCAGCATCTGCTCTTCCTGCGTCTGCTGCACCAAGCTGTCCGCGATGGGCGCGATTTCCGGTTCAGGGAGGTTTTCATCCCCGTCGCGGCTGACCACGCGCTGGCCCTGCCTCTTCCAGCGATAACTTTCATGATGCGCTACCTGCATCAACCATTTCGGGAGGGCGCGTGGTTCGCGGATTTCCGCGAGGCGCACCAAAAGCTCCGTACAAGTCGCTTGAAAAACATCTGCTGCTTCCTGTGGCGGAAGCCCGTATTTCACCGGAATCGAGTAAATCAAAGCCTTGTATTTTTCGATGAGCATGGACCAGGCTTCTTCGTTTCCGGCCAGGCACCCCTTGACGAGGAGCGTGTCATTCAAGACGACACCCTCAGTTTTTCCGGTTTTTGAGCTTGCGGGGCTCATCGAGTGGCGTTGACCGCATCATTCCTGAGATAGAGTTGTTCTACGTTCCAAAGCACGTAAGGTTCCAGCACCGCTGGGCGAAAGTTGCCGACCGTCTTTCTGGCACCCGTTAGGATATCCGGGCTGGCCAGAAAAATCATGGGTTGATAGTCCCAGAGGATTTCCTGCGCACGGTCGTAGAGCTTCTTTCGCTGTTCGAAAGTGCGGGCATACATTTGCTCGTTGATCAGCCGATCGATCTCCGCCTCCCACGGCGTGGCGGAATGGGCTTGCGAAGGATTCCAGAGATGGGTGCCGCCACTCGACAGCCAAACGTTGATGTCAGAATTCGGGTCCGCGTCGAAGCTGGCAATCCCCAGTACACAAGCATCGTACACCTTTGTTTGCGTGACTCGGTCGAGCAACGAGCGAAATTCCAAGGGGACAACTTGAACGCGCATTCCAAGCTGCTTCAAATCGTCCTGAATCAACGCGGCCATTTTTGTCCGGTCTGCATTGGAGGAGTTGGTGATAATGGAGAACTCCACAGGCTTCCCGCTCGAGTCGAGGAGTGTCGATTCCGCGCTCGAGCCTGCGCCCCAGGAGAAACCTGCCTCTTTCAGAAGCGCGCGCGCCTGGTCGAGCGAGCGCGGAGGATGCGGCAGTTTGTCGTCTTGCCAACGCCGATTTCCAGGGGTAACCAGCCCCCATAGCGTGCTACCGCGGCCTTGATAAACCAGGCGCACAATCGCTTCGCGGTCGATGGCGGCTGACACCGCCCGCCGGAACTTGACTTCCCAGAACCATTTTTGTTTCTGAGCGGTTTCCGGGGAGGCCTTCTCTCCAGGCTCGCTTAAGTTGAAAAAAAGAAAGTTGTACTCGAGTCCGGGTCCGGCGTCTACCATCGTGTAGTCTTTTTGCTCCCGCGACAGCACGGAGAAATTTTCCGCGCCCAACCGACTGATTAAATCCGTCTCGCCGGATTGGAACCTTAGAACTTGAGCATCCGCGCTGGGAACAAAGAGAAAAACCAACTCGTCCAGGTAGGGCAGCCGGTTCCCCTTCACATCCGTTTTCCAGTAGTAAGGATTCCGCTCCAGCACCAATCGTTGTCCGGCCACATATTCCTTCAACCGGAAAGGACCGAGGCCTGCCCACTGATTTGGAGGAGTCGCCAATGTTCCGAGCTGGCCAACTTTCCCTTCTTCGTACGGCTTTTCCAGAAGATGCTTAGGCAGAATCGCCAGCCCGTCAAACAATCTTTCAGCCACGCCATAAGGCTTGGGGAGCTGAAAAATGATGGTTTGCGAGTCTACTTTGCGGACGTTGATCGGCTTGCCTTCAAAGAGCAACAGATCGCGTTGCGGCGCGTGCGCTTTTTCGTCTAGATACACTTGAAAAGTGAACAAAACGTCGTCGGCGTCCAGCGGATGGCCATCGGAAAACCTCACGCCGCGTCTCAATACCAGCGTGTACTGCAATCCATCCGGCGAAATTTTCCAAGACTTCGCGAGGGCGGGTTCCGTCAACTGATTCCCACGGTTGATGTGAACGAGGTCCGCCTGCATCGCGCCAATGACCTCCCGCGAGTTGGCATCGACGGAGACCAAGGGGTTCAGCGTTTTGGGTTCAGCGCGCAGAGCAACAACGATTCTTCCTCCAGAGTGGCCAACGTCTCCAGGCAACACAAGAAATTCTTCTTTGGCATTCTTTTGTTGAGGAAGTGCAACCAGGGGCCGAGCAAGCATCCAAACAAGGGCCAAGAGCAAAGTCTGTGAAACCCTTCGCAACGAGCAATTTGCCCTCGCTGTGCGCACCTTTTAAGCTCCAGAGTTACTTCCCTATCTTGTACGGCTCTCCGTACTCCTGCAACCTGCTCCCCAGACCGAGGTATCCCAGAAAGAAAGGCATCATGATAAACGCCGGTAAATACATCCACCAGTAGGAAACCAGAACATTGTACTGCTGCAAACTGGAGAGAAGATTTCCCCAGCTGGGGACCGGTTCAGGAACACCCAGGCCAAGAAAAGAAAGCGTCATTTCCGCGAGGACGAACTGCGGCACGAGAATCGCAGCCTGCGTCAACAGCACGCTCGACGCCTCCGGAAGGATGTGGCGCTGTAACAAATATCCCCGCGTGGCTCCGAATCCACGCGCCGCACGCACGAAGTCTCTCTCCTTGGCGCTCAACACGACTCCGCGAAACAGGCGAGCCGGCCGCGCCCATCCCACTGCCCCCAGCACTGCGATAATGAGGAAAAAAGCCTGGAGTGGGCTCACAGCAAGCGGCAAGAAAGCGCGAAGCCCAAAAAGAAGATATAACCACGGCAAAGCCAAAAAAAGTTCCGCAAGACGCATCAGCAAATCGTCTCGCCAGCCCCCATAAAAGCCTGCTAGCGCACCAACGCACAGGCCGAGGATCAGCGTGATCGCGGCTCCCAAAAGACCGGCAAGCAAGGAAACCTGTCCGCCGTAGAGAAACCGCGACAACTGATCGCGCCCATACGAATCGCTGCCCAGCAGATAAATCCTTTCGTTTTCGGCGCCGAATAGATGCAAGCGCATGGGCACAAATCCTAGCAACCGGTATCGGGGACCCTGCACGAAGAAGCTCAGCGGAAGGACGCGAGCCGTGTTTTCCTCATACTGGTCAAACGTCCCTTCGCTAAGCTGCAACGAGTTGACAAATGGCCGTGCATGAAAGTGGCCTTGGGCATCCACAAAATGAACCCGCATTGGTGGCAGGTAGGGGTTCTTTCGGTCTTGCTCTGTCGGATCGTAAGGCGCAAAAAATCCAGCAAGAATCACAATCGCATGGAGCGCGAGAAGAAGAACAACCCATTTCGAGATGGCGCGCTTCCCTTTCAAGTGCCGGCCTCCGTTCGAATCCGCGGATCGGCCCAATACAGAAGCAGGTCCGCCAGGAAATTCCCACCGACAAGAAAGAGCGTGGAAAGCAAAACGCCACCGATGACGACGTACAAGTCGCGCGCCAGGATAGCTTCGAGCAAAAAGGGCCCGAGCCCGGGCCAGCTCATCACCACCTCAACGAGCAACGAACCGCTCAACAACATCCCAACACTGAAACCGAAGAGAGAAATCAGCGGATTTGCCGCGGCAGGAAGCGCGTATCGGTACAGTAAGGTTCGTCGCGGGACGCCGTGTCCCTCCGCGGCCAGCTGAAACGGAGCATCCAGCACATCTGCAACAGCCGCGCGCACATGGCGGACGAGCATGGGAAGAACGGACAGCACGAGCGCCCCAACCGGCAAGGCCATGTGAAGAAGCAAGTCGCGAGTCTTCCCAAGAAACGAGAGCCTTTCAAAATGAAGCGATACCATTCCACCCGTCGGAAACCACCCGCTCTTGACGGCAATGACCAAGAGGCCAAGCGCAAGAGCCAGGTCCGGAATCACCATGAGCGCCGCGGTTCCCGACGAAACCAGGCGGTCAGGTACGCCGCCTTGATGTTCGGCGCTCCAGATGCCCAACGGCAGCGCTATCCCCCAGGCAAGAAGCATGGCCGTTATCGTCAAAAGCAAAGTATTTCGCGCGCGAATCAACAGCAGAGGCGCCACGGGACTGTTATAGGCAAACGAAAATCCCATGTCGCCCCGAACGACTGAACTCACCCAATGGGCATAGCGAATTGGCAGTGGGCGGTCCAGTTCATATTGGGTCCGCAGCGCGCTGATGGTTTCTGGAGCAATCTGTGGGTTCAGGCGCATTTCGTCAAAATAGTTTCCGGGAGCAAGAACCGTGAATCCGAAAGCAAGTACCGAAACTCCGATGAGCAAGAAGACGGCATGCACAAATCTGCGTAGAAAATAAGGCATTACGACTCCGGTACCCGCGTTCCGGCAAAATCCAAACGAGGAATGGCTGCCAAGAGCTGGCGCGTAATCGCGGTCTGAGGTTGCTTCAGGATTTTGTTAGGCGGGCCATGTTCCACAATCCGCCCTTTGCTCATCACCGCAATTTCATCGGCAAGATGCGCGGCCATAGCCATGTCATGTGTGATGAAGAGATACGTCATGCCTCGCGAGCCTTGCAGTTCCACGAGAAGATTGGCAATTTGCGCCTGCACAGAGCAATCGAGCGCCGAGAGCGCTTCATCGAGAATGAGCACCTTCGGCTCAAGCATTAATGCGCGCGCAATCGCAAGTCGTTGCCGTTGCCCTCCGCTCAACTCCGAAGCTAGCTTCTCTTCCATAAGGGACGAGAGACCAACTTGCTCCAGTAGGGCGTGAGCACGCGCCCTCATTTCGTCGCGGCTGAGATTTCCCTGCAATGCCAGCGGCTCGGTCAGAATTTCGAAGACTTTCCATCTCGGATTGAACGAGCCCGCCGGATCTTGGAATATCAGCTGGACTTTCGGCAGAACTGTTCGAAGATCCTTTTCGCCGAGTTGGAGTATGTCCTTTTCTTCGAAACGTATGATTCCCGACGTAGGTTTCTCCAAACATGCCAGGCAAAAGGCCAGCGTGCTCTTCCCCGAGCCGGATTCACCCGCAATTGCTAGCGTGGTTCCGCGAAAAATGGAAAAGGACACTCCGTCGAGCGCCCGCACCTGTTCTCGCGGCCCGGTGAGCCTCTTTCTGAAGTAAGTCTTTACCAGGTTCTTGACGTCGAGCAGCGGCTGCATATTCTTATCTTGTCCGGCAACGCTCATTGGTTTTCATACCGGAAACAGGAAGCCAAATGCGATTCGCTTAAGTTCACAAGGCCCGGATTCTCGGATTTGCAAATGTCCATACGCTCCGGGCATCTGGGCTCAAAGGGACATCCTGCTCGGGGCAAGGACGACAAATTAGAGTCGCGAGGAATCGCGGGAAGAATTCTCTTAAGCCCATCACGCGGCTCATCGAGAGACGGAATCGATCGGAAAAGTGCCTGTGTGTAGGGATGTTTAGGGGAAACTAGCACTTCGCTGGCCACGCCCAATTCCGCAACTCTTCCGCCGTAGAGAACCAGGATTCGATCGGCAAACCCCGAAAGCAGGGCTGGACTATGTGTGATGAAAATCATCGTGAGGCCTAAGCTTTTTTGGAGCGCTCGAAAGACACCGAGGATTTCCATTTGCGTTGTCGGATCGAGCGATGCCGTTGGTTCATCAGCGACTAGCACGGACGGCCTGCAAACAATCGCCTGGGCAATGAGCACGCGTTGACGCTGTCCGCCGCTGAGCTGGTGGGGGTAAGACCGTGCGATGCGCTCGGCCTCCTCCCCAAAAAGAGCTTCAAAAACTTCGCGTTTTCTCCGAACTAACTCGTCGCTATTCCCCATTCCATGCGCGTCCAATATTTGGCGAACCTGCCGGCCAACGCGCATAGTTGGATGAAGAGCAACCGACGGCTCTTGGAAAATCAGCGAAATACTTTTCCCGCGAATTGTCTGAAGCTCGCTGGGCTCAGCTTTGAGAATATCCCTGCCATCAAATAGAACAGCTCCGCTCACCACGACCGAATTCCTGCGGAACAGACGCAGCAGCGATACCGCAAGCGTACTCTTTCCCGATCCCGATTCTCCGAGGACGCCCAGGACCTCGCCAGATTCCAGGCAAAAACTGATTCCGTCCAGCGCACGAAAAAGATCTCCGCCGCGCGAGCGATAAGCCACTCGGAGATCGCAAACTTCCAGAATCGCCCCCATGCTCGCATGTTGAAGCAGGAAGGCCGAGTGAACAAGACAAACGTGCTTCCAAGCGAACCAAAGGTAATTCCCAGCCCTCAGGTAAACCCCTGACCGGCTTCTGCAGTCTTAGCCCGAGTATTTGTACGGCTAATTGCCTCCCCTCTTTGTTCTATAGAGGAGGCTAAGCTACAGAATTTATGAGAGATAGTTCTAGTGTTGCCATACGCACATCCGCATTTCTGTATCTCAAGATGAGAAAAGAGATTTGATTTCGCATCTACTGGTGCCAGAATAGGTACAGAAACTAGGGTCTTTACCTGAGGCCGTTTCAGGCGTTTACTTGCTTGAGGTACCGGGTTTGAGGTGGTATTGACCATTCCGGCTTGTATAACTGCGGGGGGTGTGAGCCGCCGGTTCCCGCGCGGCTTCAGCGAGGAGAATATCTATGGCCAAGCGAGACGAATCGTCGGAGCTACTTCGAGAACTGGTGGCACACCTCCGCCAGAACCGCACTCAATTGCGCGAAGAGTGGGTCGGTCGCATTTCGGAAACACGATTGTTGACGGCCATGACCAAGGAAGAAATCTTCGCCGAAGCCACGTCGGTGTACGACAGCTACGTGGAAGCTCTCGAGACCGAGACCTTCGAAGCGCTGCAGGCTTACGCGCGAAACCTTTCCGAACGCATCATTCCGCGAGGCGTTGAAACGCACGAAGTCGTCGGAATTGTTCTCCTCCTCCGCGACGTGCTGGCGCGCTCTCTCTTTGCAAAATACCAGACCGATTTCAAAAAATTGAATCGCATTCTGGACGCCTACGAACCCGCGGCAAACCGCATCGCCAACACCGTGGCGGTAGGTTTCGTTCAGGAACGTGAGCGCGTCATTCGCCAGCAGCAGGAGGCCATCCGCGAACTCTCTACGCCGGTCTTGCAGGTTCGCGAGCGGCTCCTGATTCTCCCGATCATCGGCGTGATCGACCCGCAGCGCGCTCGGCAGCTGACCGAACAACTGCTCCGCGGGATTCGCACGAATCGCGCAAAGGTCGTCGTCATTGATATCACCGGTGTGGCGGCCATGGACGTTACCGTCGCAAACCACTTGGTGCAGACGGTCGAAGCTTCGCGGTTGCTTGGAGCAACGGTCATCGTCACCGGGTTGTCTCCGGAGATTGCCCAGACTCTGGTCACCATCGGCGTGGACCTCGGCAAAATGAACACGGTCGGCGACCTGCAAGGCGGTATCGAACAGGCCGAGCGCCTCTTGGGCTACAAAGTAGCGGCGTTGGCTGAGCCAAGCTAAACAGCCGGAGGAAAAGGGCAACGTGGAAGTTCCCATTCTCAAGCAGGGGGCCGTCCTGATCGCGACGTTTCAGGCCGCCCTCTCCGATGCGGACCTGAATCAACTCCGCAGTGCCCTCGTCCAGCAAGTCGTGAGATTCCGTTCCCGGGGTGTCATTGTCGATGTAACCGCGATGGACGTCATGGATTCGTTCGCCTCACGAACGTTGCGTGAAATTGCCCACATGATCCGCTTGCGCGGGGCGGAGACCGTCATCGTGGGAATTCAGCCGGAAGTTGCTTTTGCCATGGTACAGCTCGGTTTGACTCTGGAAGGTGTCGCCACAGCCCTCGATTTGGAGGAAGGTTTGGCTTATCTGAACCAGAAATTTAAAACCGTGAAGTGAGAGTGAGCTTTCAGTGTCCCGCATGGAAATCCGGGTGACCATCGGTTCGGATCAGGACATCGTCTTAGCTCGCCAAAAAGGACGGTCCCTCGCGTTGGAGCTCGGCTTTTCCTCAGGCGACGCCACGCTCATTGCAACGGCAATTTCGGAGCTCGCGAGAAACATTGTCTCCTATGCTCGCAATGGCCAGATTATTTTGAAAGACATGCAGGGAAGTAACCGCGTCGGGATCGCCGTCACTGCCTCTGACGACGGCCCGGGCATTCCCGATGTCGGGCAAGCCTTGCGGGATGGCTTTTCTACTTCCGGGAGTCTTGGTCTCGGATTACCGGGAGTTCGGCGGTTGATGGACGAATTTGAAATTGTCTCCAAGCCCGGCCAGGGGACGAAGGTCGGGGTGAAGAAGTGGAGACCATAAAGAGCCCCATGGCCGAGTATGGAGTAGCGAAGTTTGTTCTCCCTGGCGAGAGCGAGTCTGGCGACCAGCATTTGGTCTGCTGCCATCAAAGCGGGATTTTGATCGCCGCAATCGATGGAATCGGGCACGGCGCCGAAGCGGCCAATGCCGCCAGGGCCGCGATTGCGGTTTTAAAAAATGGCGTTGGAGAGCCAATCATTCCTCTGGTGGCTGCGTGCCACGAGAAATTGCGGTCGACGCGAGGAGTCGTCTTGAGTCTTGCTTCCATTGACATAAAGCACGGGTTGATGACCTGGCTCGGCGTCGGAAATGTACAAGGTGTCCTAGTGCGCGCCGACAAGAAGGGCAGCTCACAAGAGACGCTTCTGCTGCGAGGGGGCGTCGTCGGCGACCACTTGCCTCAGCTGCAAGCCGCAGTCCTTCCCGTGGCACGGGGCGACTTGCTGGTTTTCGCCACTGACGGCGTTCGCGCTGATTTCGTGAGAACCCTTTCCGCCATGGAAAATCCACAGAGAGCCACGGAAAGAATTGTGAAGAGTTTTTGCAACCAGAGCGATGATGCCCTCGTGCTCGCCTTGCGCGTAACGGGGATTCACCCATGAAACCAGAACTCGGACGAAAGAGTATGCAGCATATAGAGTTCGAAGCCGAATACGCTGCGGCACTCCGTGAATATGCGATGGGCGGAGGTGAAACAGTCTTGCGCCGCGCGTACGAGCTGGGACGGCGCGCCATTGCCGAACGCAAGAGTCTGCTCGAGCTGGTTTCGATTCATCACCAGATTCTCAGGGAATTGTTCCAGAGCCCTTCTGACCAGAGGTCCCAAACGCATTTGGTAAATGCGAGTTGTGATTTCTTATCGGAATGCGTGTCTCCTTATGAGATGGCGCAACGGGGATTCCAAGACGCCCTAAAGGCTTTGCGGCAGCTGAACGAAACGCTCGAGGAAGAGATCAAGCGCATCGCTTATTCAGTCCACGACGAGGCCGGGCAGTTGTTGGTCGCTGTCCACCTTGCTTTGGCGAACGTGGCGCAGGAGTTGCCACAAGCTCAACGCGCGCAAATCACACAAATCGAAGACCTGCTCAACGAAGTCGAAAAACACTTGCGCCGCTATTCTCACGAACTTCGCCCGACGATTCTGGACGACCTGGGCTGGATTCCCGCCATTCGTTTTCTCGCTGAGGGAGTTTCAAAGCGCGCGAACCTGCCGATCCACATCGAAACCAAGCTGACCAGCCGGTTGCCAGGCGCTGCCGAGACCACGCTCTATCGTATTGTTCAGGAAGCATTGACCAACGCCGTCAAGCACGCCCAGGCTAAGAACATCTGGATTCGAGCTTGGCTCAAAGACAAAGTGCTGCATTGCTCGATCCGCGATGATGGCGCGGGTTTTGATCCGCACGCCGTCCAGGCGTCCGGCAGCCGCAAAGGACTGGGGTTGGTTGCGATGAGAGAGCGTTTGAGCGCAGTCGGCGGAACCCTTTGGATTGAATCTTCGCAGAGACGTGGCACCGAGATATTAATCAGACTTCCCATGGAGGACGATCATGTCAATCAAAGTAGTGCTCGCTGACGATCACGCCATAGTACGTCAAGGCTTGAGATCCTTGCTCGAAAGGGAAAAGCTTCAGGTAGTTGCTGAGGCTTCGGACGGCCAGGAAGCGGTTCACTTTTCCGAGACGCTGCATCCCGATATCGCTGTCGTGGACATCAGCATGCCCACGCTGAACGGCATCGACGCCGTCCGCCAGATGAGCCGTTCCTGCCCAAAAACAAAGACCATTCTTCTCACTCAACATGAAGAGGATCAATACATTCGAGAAGCGCTCGAAGCCGGCGTGAGAGGATACGTCCTGAAAAGTCAGGCGGCCAACGATCTGGTTCACGCCATTCAGCAGGTTTCCCGTGGCCAGTTTTATTTGAGCCCCGGCGTTTCACGCGCGGTGGTGGAAGCCTACAGGACGAAATCCCAAATGCCCGCGGACCCCTTGACGGTCCGCGAAAGGCAAGTATTGCAACTCATCGCTGAGGGAAGGTCCACGAAGGATGTCGCCTCTCTCTTGGGAATCAGCGTGAAAACAGCTGAATCTCATCGAACGAGGCTCATGCAGAAATTAGATATTCACGAGACCGCGAGTCTTGTTCGGTACGCCGTCCGCCGAGGCTTGATTCAACCCTAGACAAGCAAGGAAGACTCTCTGGCAAGCGTTGCGGGACGTATTCCGTCTTGAACAGTCATGCTCTGACGGACGAGCCTTTGCAATAACTACCGGCAGCCTCTGGCTCGCAGTTTCTTTAATTGTTGTCGAGCCTCGCCGCTTCCGCCTTTGGCCGCTGCCCGCAGAAGGACTTTTGCTTGTTCGCAATTCCGCGGAACTCCCTCTCCCCTCAAATAAAGTCGCGCCAGGTCAACCTCCGCGGAGGAATCGCCTGAAGCAACCGAAGACCAGAGACGCGTCGCCTCCGTGCTTCTATCTTGCCTCGAACTTGTAGCCTCCCGATTCGGCGAACGGTTCGGGGCTTCTTTTGTTGTCGGCGTTGTGCGAGGAATTGCCGTATCTGGCGTCTGCGCATTGGCCTGCTTTGAGGAATCAATTTGCAAAGCGGAATCTCCCGGGTTCTCCCTTCGAACTGCATCAGGCTTTGCTTCGGTTTGGACCGCACTTGCCTTCGCTTCATTGGTCGCCGAAGTCCAAGCCGGAGCCTGATTCGAACTCGGCACCGGTGAAGAATTCTGCGGTTGCAGATTTGCGCTCCCGTTAACCTTCTCACCGAAATGGATTGGCGATTCACAGACCTTCGGACGAAACATATCAAAAAGCACCACTCCCGCCGCCAGGACAAACGATAAGAAATCCCGTCGCAATCCTGTAGGCCATTCGCCTCTCGGAAGTATGAGAATCCTGCGGTTGCCACGGCAAGCTCGAAGTAAAAAGAGAGGGCAAACCTGGAATCGGATGTAGTTTCCGGCGGCCGTTCTTCAACTTCGGTTCTTGCCCGTGGTACAGCCGCCGGGCGGGGAATATTTGCATCGTGCCGGTCTTCACGCCGCGGATCACAGAGGGCTAGGGTTGCCCAAGCTGGTAGGGGAAATCCCTGGGAAGGGGAAGACACGTCCTCGGGTTCTCAATCTTTACTCCTAGGGCCCTTTGGGTGATTCACCCGATTGTTTCTAAAACCCAGGAAGTTATTGTGCATGCAGGAGGGGGCTGCCTCCAAGTTCAGGGCCCCACCTGAAACACCCCAACATCCCTTTACCCTGAAATGGAGGCAGCCCATCCCCAATCGCGGGGGAGGTCGCAGTGCTGGAAGTGCATTTCAGCGGGAGACTCGGGAAAGGATTCAGCGTCTTGGACACAGTGGCAAGCGAGGGCGGCTATCAATGCCTTTAGAGTCCATAGGAAGAAACAAATCCAGCAGGAACCGTGCGGCCACCCCCCCAACCGCAAGTCGGCTGAATGACTTTGCCAAGTTAATTATTGCAATTGACGGCTCCAAAGCGCCTTCTCACCTCCCAAAGAGGAAGCGTCGCACTCGTGTCGCGGATGAAACACTAGACAAAGTTTTTCAAGGCTTGCTGAAAGAGGCCAATCGGGAGCTTGCCAGTTTGCTTCGAGACGTGCACGCCGGGCCGGAGACAGACCTCCTCAACGGCGCCGGAAGCCAGGCCATTCGCGACCTACTGAGACGTGCGCTCCAGTGCGCAACGAAGCAATATGTGCTGCAAACCGAACTAAGCAACCTTGCTCTCAAGGATGAGCTAACCGGCCTCTACAATCGTCGCGGTTTTCTCGCTCTCGCGGAACGTCAGTTGAAGCTTGCCCGGCGCTCTGGCCGGAGTTTGCTTTTGTTCTTTATTGACGTTGACGCATTGAAAGAGATTAATGATGTCTTCGGACATACCGAAGGCGATACCGCCTTGAAGTGCACGGCCGAGGCACTGGAGACGACTTTCCGGGATTCTGACGTCATCGCCCGATTTGGAGGCGACGAGTTCGCTGCCCTGGCCATCGAAGCCTCCGGTCAGAGCGAATCCACCATCCGCGAACGCCTGACGGAATTCCTGAACTCCGTAGGCCGCCAGGAGTCCAATTACAAGTTTTCCGTCAGTTTGGGAGCCGCGCGATTTGATCCCTGGGACCAAACGTCACTTCGCGATTTAATCGCCGAGGCTGACCAAGCCATGTACGAACAGAAGCGCCGTCGTTCTGCGGAGCGCATGAGTACAACAGTGCGTTGTGTCAACCCTGACGCCTGGAATGTCAGCATTTGAATTCAAATCACACACTAAAAGAAGAGGGAGCGCAGGGTAAATCCGTAGAATTTCGTTGGAGAAGAGAGAAGGTTCCTGCAGGCCGCTTCATGCCCCAGCTCCATGGAATTGGCTAGGAACCCGAAAGTGAAAGGGCGAGACGCTTATGGCTGTGCGGTCTGGTCGACTTGAAAAACGCGTTCAGCTGTCGCTCCCGGTACAGATTTCGAGCCTATACTATCCGTTCACGAGCGAACGTACGACAACCGAAAACATATGCTCCCTGGGAATGCGCGTCGTGACGCAAAAGGCTCGAGAACTCAACCAGCGGCTGATGATCAGCTCGCTCGTGGGAGACCTGCGCGCATTGGCTCGCGTCGTTTACTGCCAGCGGCTGCCCGACGGGCGTTATGGCGTCGGCATTCAATTTCAAGGGCAGTCCATCAATTGGCCGGCTGGATCAATTGCCGGGGCAAGTGACTGAGCTTCGGACAGCAAACATGGGTTCATGCCTTGCGAAGCGCGGCCTAAGGATCCAAAAAGTTTCCTCGAAGTGCGCTGCCGGCTTAACTCCCAATCAAAAGCGAACGTGTCATGAGTCGTACAAAACTGATTCTCTGTCCATCGGTCTGCTGGTTTTTCATCAAGCTGCATAGTAATGAGCCGAGAGGAACGCCGGAGACCCGCCGAGGATGAGCGGCCTGAGACATAGGTAACCCATGTCTCCGGGCCGGACCTGAAAAGGTTGGAGGCGCGGGTGGGATTCGAACCCACGAATGGAGGTTTTGCAGTTCTGCGGTCAAGAGCTAAATAGCTCATTTTCCTGGGCGATTCTGTCGGTCTTGACCGCTTAAGTACGCTCCTTTTGCCAGATTCCGTTAGCAACTTGTTAGCAGGATTTGCGTGTTTCATTTTGCCCTGGTGATTAAGTTCGAATTCCTGGGAATCTCTATTCCCTATTATCCATTCGCCTTCGTTCTCATCGTGTATGTCGGCGGGACAGCCGAACAGGTCGCAGACGAAACATTTTGATTTCGCGTTCTGATCGTCCCCTTGAACTGGTCCGGCCCGGAATAACTTCTGGTTGGCCGTTTATTAGCGGCCAATTCTGTGAAGCACACCCTTAAAAAGTCATAGGCGAGAAGCTGTATTCTCTTCCAGTTGGATTTTTTGCTTCAGGAGGAAGGAGCTCCGCTTCCGGCCGAGATCTTGTCGGGTCAACGCCG